>SWCD01022498.1_pt1 | contig 21726 bp, 20 predicted proteins | sample 4693011 | NCBI WGS metagenome assembly SWCD01 (sample SAMN10267278, study PRJNA491770) | bioreactor metagenome | isolation source: DHS bioreactor inoculated with marine | place: Japan: Omine Ridge, Nankai Trough | reverse complement strand
TTTATCGCAAAAACCATCACCGGTAACTACGGCAACCTCGTAATAGATGCTGCCGGCAACTGGAATTATGCTGCTATCAACAGCCAGGCCATCATTCAGAACCTGGTAACGGGCGAGATATTAACCGACAACCTGACTGTCAGTAGCATCGATGGCACGACACGCACCATAGCAATTACCATCCATGGCGTTAATGAAAACCCACCATCTAACATCACTTTATCCTGGGTCGCACCGGTCGCACGCGAAGACAACAGCGCCTTATCTTTATCCGCCATCGCTGGCTACAAAATTTATTACGGCACGACTCAGGGCCAGTACTCGAGTAGCGCCACCATCAATGATGGCTCTGCTACCGGTTACATCTTCAACAATTTTGCCTCATCCACCTACTATTTTGTCGTAACCACCATCGACACCGACGGACGTGAGAGTGCACACTCCACCGAAATCACGATAAGTATCTAGGCAATTCCCGCCCAACAAACATAAAGTTAGAGATAGGCAGCTAAAGTATTTGGCTGCCTATCCTGCTACTTCCTGCTAACATCACCAGAACGCCGGTCAACGCCCGGTCATTTTCATAAATAATATTTTTCAGCAAAAGTCCCATTTCAGCGTTAGAATACGCCGCTGATTTATCACAAAAAAATAGTACAACTCTATGTCAGCTGAAGACGAAATCACCACCCCGACAAACTTTATCCGCAACATCATTCAGAGCGATCTGGACTCGGGCAAACACAAAGCCATCCACACCCGTTTCCCACCGGAGCCGAATGGCTACCTGCACATTGGTCACGCCAAATCCATCTGCCTCAACTTTGGCGTCGCCGAAGATTTCAAAGGCAAGTGCAACCTGCGCTTCGATGACACCAACCCGGAAAAAGAAGACATCGAATACGTCAACGCCATCATCGAAGATGTGAAGTGGCTGGGTTTTGAATGGGCAGGACTGTATCACTCCTCAGATTATTTCCAGCAGTTGTACGACTACGCAGTTGATCTGATCAAACAGGGCAAAGCCTATGTCGACTCACTGAGCGCGGAACAGATGCGCGAATATCGCGGCAGCCTGACCAAGCCCGGCAAAGAAAGCCCGGATCGCAACCGCAGCATCGAAGAAAACCTCGACCTGTTCGCCCGCATGCGCACCGGTGAATTCGAAGACGGCAAGTATCTGTTGCGCGCCAAAATCGACATGGCATCGCCCAACATCAACATGCGTGACCCGGCACTGTACCGCATCAAAAAAGCCCACCACCAGCGCACCGGTGACGAATGGCCGATCTACCCGATGTACGACTACACACACTGCATCTCGGACGCCATCGAAAACATCACGCACTCATTATGCACGCTGGAATTCGAAGACCACCGTCCGCTGTACGACTGGGTGCTGGACGAAGTAAAAACACCCAGCCATCCACAGCAGATCGAATTCGCCCGGTTGCAACTCAAATACACCATCACCAGCAAACGTAAACTTAACCAGCTGGTCAACGACAAACACGTCGACGGCTGGGATGACCCGCGCATGCCGACCATCTCCGGCCTGCGCCGCCGTGGTTATACACCGGCCTCCATCCGCGATTTTTGCGACCGCATCGGTGTCACCAAAAAAGACAGCTTCATCGAAGTCGCGGTGCTGGAAAACAGCATCCGCGAAGACCTCAACGAACACGCGGTGCGCGTCATGGGCGTATTAAACCCGCTGAAAGTCACCATCGAAAATTATCCTGAAGGTCAGGTAGAAGAACTCACCGCAAAAAATCATCCGCAAAAAGAAGAAATAGGCACGCGCCAGATCAACTTCTCCAAAGTCATCTACATCGAACGCAGTGACTTTCTCGAAGATGCGCCGAAAAAGTTTTTCCGCCTGTCGGTCGGTCGCGAAGTACGCCTGCGTTACGCCTATTACATCACCTGCACCGATTTTATAAAAGACAAAAACGGCGAAGTCATCGAACTGATCTGCCAATACGATCCTGAAACCAGAGGCGGCTCATCCCCCGACGGCAGAAAAGTGAAAGGCACCATCCACTGGGTGTCTGCCGACCATGCCGTGGACGCCAGCATCAATCTGTACGACCGATTATTCACCCACCCGAACCCGGCGGCAAGCGACGACATTAGCGAGTATTTAAACCCGGAATCCCTGACCGTGTTAAACAACTGCAAACTGGAAGCCTGCCTGGCTGAGGCGACCACAGAAACCCCCTACCAGTTTGAGCGCACGGGATATTTCATCAAGGATAAAAAAGCTGAAACGCTAACCTTTAACCGCACGGTCACATTGCGTGATACCTGGGCGAAGATCGACAAGCAGAACCAGTAAATTCACCCTGGCTCTGCCCGTTAACAGATAAATATCAGTATTGTCCTACAGGGTTTTCCACACCTGCCTGACAGCGTTTAATGGCTAAAAGTCCTGCCTATTGTTAAAGTCATCAACACCTTGCAAAGCGAACCAGGGAATGGTTTTTGCAAGACTAAATGTACAAAATAATGGAGAATGGAGCGCAGGAAATGGAAATTCTTAAATACGCCTACAATGAGATCTGCTGTTTTATAAAATCCAGCTTTGATATTTCAGTTCAGAAAATTCAACAAATTTTTAATCTATAAAAATCCGAGAAAATCACATGGGCGCATTTTTTACGCCCATGTGAAAAGCTAATTTACGACAGTTACCCGATAATTAGCACAGGATAAAGAAAATGAATTCCCTGTTTTATCTTCAGTAAAAGCATACAGGACTTCTTCACCCTTCTCCCTGACACTTTTGATACTGACATCTGTGTGCAGATTTGCAGCAAACTGTGAAGTTTTCTTTTTGTCAGGACACATGCCTGTCATCATAACTTCCTGTTCCATCATCATGCGAACATTCGTGGCCACCATCAATGTTTGTACACGCAGCACATTTTTTAACGCGTTTTGACTAACCGATAAATTGTCCAGCGCAGACTGTGCTTCCTGCGTGCGCATCAAGTTATCACTGTTTTCTGCCAGGATTTGCCGATACAGATTTTCAGCATTGCGGATAGATTTAAAAATCGCTCCCGGATCACCGTCACCGCCCATCGAAACCATCGACTGCTTCGCCTCGAACACGGTCAAACCATATTTGAGCTCATCTTTTGCCAGAGCGCTTAGGCGTTCACTTCCCTTACCTGTGGCTGCAGCCACCTGCTCGAACAATACCCGTGATTTATTATATCGATATTGTCGTTTCAGATTTTGCGCCTTGTCATATAAAGCCTGCAACGTTTTATCGTTAGCCGAAGATTCCTTTTTAAAACCCTCACCTTTTAAATCTTCACGCGGTTTTAAAACCAGCGCCTCGGTCTTATCATTCAAACGTTGCGCTGCCATCCGGCCAATATGTTCAAAAGCGTTGTAGATGCCCTGGAACCCCATATCATGCACTGAGATCGAAGCGGTTGAAACATAACTTGGCCGATCTTTTAGATGAACCTGAATGGTCAGCTTCGCGGTCTCAGCCGGCCCGATCAAAGAAATTTCCAGATGTAACTTATTTGATTTTTCCTTCGCAACGATTGAGAATAAACCGCCTTTGGTAAGCTCGGCAAGCGCAGTATCCACCGCCGCCGCTTTCATATCTTCTTCTGGTAACGGGTACCAGTCACCGGTGCGGATGCTTACCTCTGTACTAACAGAAAAAGGTTTAGCCTGTACCGATACCGCCAAAAATAACAGCACCAGATAAAATAACTTTCTAAAAATAAACAACACTTAACGCCTCCGTTCTAATTCAGGACTCGCCCCATATTTCACGTTTGAGTGCCGCCACCATCTCCGCACCTGATGCATAACGTTTATCGGGTTTTTTCTGTAATGCTTTGTTGACGATACGGGTGGCACTGGCAGGCAGATCGGCGCGCGCTTCTCTGATCGGACGAAATTTTTCATTGGTAATCTTATACGCCAGGTTCGCCAGGCTATCAGCTTTAAACGGCAGCAAGCCAGTGAGCAACTGATAAAAACTAACGCCTAGCGAATAGATATCGGCACGACCATCGACATGCGCGCCGGTCATCTGTTCAGGCGCCATATAAGACGGGCTACCCAGAAAACTGCCGGTGCGGGTTTTGACCGAATCGGTAATGCGTGCAATGCCGAAGTCAGTGATCTTCACCTGCCGATCATTCTGGTCATACATGATATTGCCGGGTTTGATATCGCGATGCACGATACTCTGCTGATGCGCATAGTCCAGCGCCTGCGCGACGACCTGGATGATGCGATAAACTTCTCGCACCGGTAATAAAGTATCAGCCATGGTGAAATCCGACAGCGGCACACCGGAAACATAATCCATCGCGATAAAAGCAAAATCCTGCTCTTCACCCATATCGTATACAGTCACGATATTACTGTGACTCAGGCGACCAGCGGCCTGCGCTTCACGGAAAAAACGGCTTTTAACTGTATCGAGTTCCTTTTTGCTGAACTGCGAATAATCCAGCGTTTTGATCGCGACCTGCCGATTAATTTTCGGATCCCGCCCAAGGTAAACCACGCCCATCGCACCACGGCCTAATTCTTTTTCGATTTTATAACGGCCAAATTCCGGTAGCTCCATCTGCGAACGCACCAACGTTTTTTGCAGCTGAGTCGGCGAAGAAACTTTTGTCTGCGTCGAAGTGAAGCCGATGATGGACTGAATACGTTTTTGTATATCTTTATAATTTTTTCGTCGCTCACTGATTTCGGTATAGACCTGAAGCGCCCGGTCATATCGCCGCTTGCGTTCAAAGCTCAGACCGATCTCATACAAGTCTGCCAGCGCACCTTCATCTGCGCCACATTTTAATAAACTGCTAATCGATGTTTCATAATCCCCTTTTTCATACTGATAATGCCCCAGTTGAAACCATGCGTCATGCTGCTGTTTCATCAGGTTATTTAAAATCGCCTGGCCAGAGGTATAAACGTACACCACCAGCTGCCCGATCAGCATCAGTAACAGGATATTAATCGTCGGCCACCAGATGCCTTTCAGAATCAACAATACCGGCTGCACGGAGATAATTCCCATCACCAGAAACGCTCCCAGGAACAGACCACTCGATTTTGACAACAACGGCAACAGCCATAATAAATAGATCACCACTAGCGCTAGCAGCGCAGGCTGTAACCACCAACTTTGTGCAGGTGTGTAGTAGATGGCTTTCGCCTGTAAACTACTAAGCGAATCAGCCAGGATCTGCAGGCGGCTGACATCCTGACCAATCAACACCATTGCGTTTTTATAAAAGTCTTTCGGTTTTGCCGCTGCAGCCTGAAGTGATAACACGTTTAGCGCGGTGTGGCGCCCGGTTAACACAGAGAAATAATTAAACCCTTTACCCGAAAGATTGGCATTGATATGTTCATCGCCCAGCTGAACCCGCCCGGCTTCGCTCCAGTGCAATTTCTCTTTTTTCTGATAACGGCTAAACACCGCCAGACTGAGATCAGGTAGCGAAAACTCTCTGGCTTCGTCATACCAGATCAGAGGTTGCTCATCTGCGGCGTGAGGATTAAACGGATAAACCCGATAAGGTAGCTGCGTATTGGTTAAGCGAAACGTCTGCACCTCAGGCAAAAAAACCGCCGGGATATACTGGCGCCAGCCGTCCTGATACAGCAGTGTCTCACTATAAGGAATGTAGTTTTGCTGATCAGGCACATTAAAATATTGCGTCAAAAACACATGCTGGTTTTCCAGCATCCATGCCAGCTTGTTACGTTCGCCCTGCGTCGGCTGCCACTGCCGCTCGTCGTCACCGGTGGAGGCGACACTGGCTTTCGATTTTTTCGGTTTCGACTTAGTGGATTTCGGCTGAGGTTTTTTCTCTTCGACCTGCACATAATCCATCTGCGGAAAATCATCGTTCAACCAGACGATCTCTGCGGCCTGTGATTTTCGCAGTTTGCGCAAGAAGAAACGAAACTCTCGTATACCTTCGGGTTCCTGCAGGCGCGCTTCGTCCAGCTGTATGATACGAAAAGTATTCGATGCAGATTGTGCCGGTAGCAGATGACTGGCAAAACGAAACATCTGTGCGTCCAGCCAACGAACGCTACTGTTCTGTGAAGTGAATAAAATCAGCAAAAAACAGAAAACGATAAAGACAGAAAAATAAAGACGTCGATGCTGGTTCAATGAAGTGCCCGTTTACTATTCCAGTTATTGCCTAAATGCATCTGTTTAGTATAGTAGACAGAGGGCGTTTTTCATTTTGACAGATAACAAACAGGTTAAAAACAATTCACCACAGAGGCACAGAGAACACAGAGTTTTATTTTGTTAACACCATCTGCGGCGCAGTTAACAATAAAAAGTTTTCTCTGTGTTCTCTGTGCCTCTAATGGTGAAAATTTTTGATACTGTTTTTTACTGGTTTTCCGTTTAATTCACGCTCACCCTGGCAAATTTACGTTTACCTACCTGAAACACCCCCTCTGTGCCTTTCGGTATTTTTACCGATTTATCCGCTACTTTTTCACCATCAATTTTTGCCGCGCCCTGCTGGATCATGCGCATGGCATCGCTGGTGCTGGTACACAAACCGGCATCTTTCAGCAGGTTGGCGATAGCATAACCTTCGGCCGGTGCTTCAAAATTAAATTCAGGAATGTCATCGGGAATCCTGTTTTTGGCAAACTGTGCAATAAAAGCTTCACGTGCCGCTGTAGCCTCCGCTTTGCTATGAAAACGCGCGATGATCTCTTCGGCCAACAGAAACTTAATGTCACGCGGATTTTTGCCCTGTTCCATCTCCTGCCTGAAGCCATCAATCTCGCTCATCGGCCGGAAGCTGAGTAATTCGAAATATCGCCACATAAGATCATCAGAAATCGACATGATCTTGCCGAACATATCTTTGGGCTCATCCGCGATGCCGATGTAGTTGTTCAGCGACTTGGACATCTTCTGCACTCCGTCCAGACCCTCTAAAATCGGCATGGTTAACACACACTGCGGCTTCTGCCCATGCTGCTCCTGCAACTGACGTCCCATCAACAGGTTGAATTTCTGATCGGTGCCGCCCAGTTCAACATCTGCCTGCATCTCGACAGAGTCGTAACCCTGGATCAGTGGATACAAAAACTCATGGATAGCGATCGACTGACCGCCCTTGTAGCGCTTGCTGAAATCATCCCGCTCCAGCATGCGCGCCACGGTGCTGCTGGCCGCCAGCTTGATCATATCAGCGCTGCTCATCTTGCTCATCCATTCTGAATTGAACACAACTTTGGTTTTTTCCCTGTCCAGAATCTTAAAAATCTGCTGCTGATAGGTCTCAGAATTCTGCTCGACATCCTCCTGCGTCAACGGCGGGCGAGTAGCCGACTTGCCGGTAGGATCGCCGATCATGCCGGTAAAATCGCCGATAAGGAACAAAACCTCGTGCCCCAGATCTTGAAACTGGCGCAATTTATTAATCAGCACGGTGTGACCAAGGTGCAGGTCAGGTGCGGTGGGGTCAAAACCGGCTTTTATGCGTAATGGCCGGCCTTCTTTCAACCTGGCAACCAGATCCTTTTCGACAAGGATCTCATCCGCACCGCGCTGGATTACTTCAAGTTGTTGTTCTATAGATTTCATATGATTTTCCGGCTGGTGTTACTCAAAAAAGGTGTATAAGATACTCGCGCATTGATGCTTTCTCAACTACTCCTCAAGGAGTATGTAATAAACGCTTAAAAATAATAATAATTTACCGGCATTTATATTGACCAAACAGCTATTTACGACTACATTCAAACGTATCCTTCTCGATAAAAAATAAACGCCAATGTCATTGATTAGTAAAGATTTTCGCCCCAATCTGTCACCATCACAGCAACAGCGCCAGGTCCACAGTCACTTCCGTTTACGCTGGGTTTTAGTCGCTATCGCCTTCGCAGGTATCGGTGCAGTCATCGCCAACACCAATACCGTCACCGACGCAGAAACTGCAGCTGACGCGCTTCCCAGCTTCAAGGCCGTCGAAAAATCTTCAGAACAACTGGCACGTGAAAGTTTCTCACTCAGCCTGCCCGAATTGCAGGCAAGACAGGAAATTCTTGATGATGCCAACAACCTGACGCCAAAACACTGGCGTGAGTATAAAGTAAAATCAGGCGACAACCTTGCCCGTCTTTTCAAACGCGCCAACATCAAACCGCAACAGCTTGATGAGCTAATGAAATCCGGCGCAGAAGCTAAAACACTGACACGCATTTTCCCCGAAGATGTCATCCGCGTGCTGTCTGACGACAAGGGCATTTTACAGGCCCTACGCTACGACATCGACCACAAATCCTACCTGATGGTCGAACGCGAAAACGGCGAGCTGGTCGCAAAAACTTATAACCACCGTATAGAAACTCGCGAAGCCCATGCCAGCGGCAAGATAGATTCATCACTGTTCCTTGCGGCGCAGGACGCTGGTATCTCACAGAACATCATCATGGAACTGGCGAACATTTTCGGCTGGGACATCGACTTTGCACTGGACATCCGCAAGGGTGACAGCTTCACCGTGTTATATGAACAGCTCTATCGAAATGGCGAAAAAATTTCTGATGGCAACATTTTAGCGGCTGAATTTATCAACGATGGCAAGGCCTATCGCGCCGTGCGTTACACCAACCCGCAGACTAATCGCAGCGAATATTTTACGCCCGACGGTAAGAGCATGCGTAAAGCGTTCTTACGTTCACCTGTCGATTTCACACGTATCAGTTCGCGTTTTACGGTTAATCGTTATCACCCTATCCTGCATAAGTTCCGCTCGCACAAAGGTGTCGATTACGCAGCAAAGCGCGGTACACCTGTGCATGCAGCAGGTGACGGCAAAGTCATCTTCAAAGGCAAAAAAGGCGGCTACGGCAAAGTGGTGATCGTGCAACATGGCAGTAAATACACCACACTTTACGCGCATCTGAAAACCTACAATCGCAAGCTCAGGGTTGGCAGTAAGGTGAAACAGGGGCAGACCATCGCGTATGTCGGCAGTTCAGGCCTGGCGACCGGACCGCATCTGCATTACGAATTTCGTGTCAACGGCACCCATAGAAACCCTCTGACGGTTCGCCTGCCAGTTTCGAGCCCGGTGCCAAAACGTTACATGGCTGATTTCGAGTTAACCACCACCCCGGTGTTCGCTCAACTTGATCTGTTAGCGCGCTCACAACAGGTTGCGCTGGCTGATATACCTGAACAATAAGCTGGCGACATAAGCGCACACGATGCCATCATCATTACCTGAGCTGTACATAGGGTTGATGTCCGGCACCAGCATGGACGGCATCGACGCCGCACTGGTGGACTTCTCTTCACCTCAACCCGTTCTCATCGATGCACACAGTCATGCCTGGCCAGACGATATCCGGCAGGCGCTGATCGCAGCGCGCGATATTCCGGACGATCAACTGAACACGTTGTCGTCGCTGGATGAGCAGACCGCAAAGATATTTTCTGAAGCCTGTTTCGAGTTACTGAATAAAACCGGCCATCAGCCTGAAGACATCATCGCCATCGGCAATCACGGACAGACGATCCGGCACCGGCCAGACATCGACAAACCATTTTCATTACAGATCGGCAACGCAAAAATACTGGCAGGATTAACCGGTATTGATGTCATCTCAGATTTCCGCACCGCCGACATAGACGCCGGTGGTCAGGGTGCGCCATTAGCGCCGGCATTTCACCAGGCGGTCTTTCAGCGTGAGAATATCAATCGCGTGATCGTTAACATCGGTGGTATCTCAAACATCACAGTATTACCCGCCGGCAAAAACCAGACGGTAACCGGCTTTGACTGTGGTCCGGGCAACACGCTGATGGATGCCTGGATAAACCAACAGAAACAACAAAAATATGACACGGACGGCGGGCTCGCCAGCAGCGGAAAAACTAACGCGGGATTCCTGGCCAGATTATTAATGGATGATTATTTTCAACTGGCGCCACCGAAGAGTACCGGCTTCGAATACTTCAACCTCGAATGGCTGAACCATTTTACCGATGGTGAGATAACCGTCGCCGACATGCAAAGCACACTGTGCGACCTGACCGCTACCTCGATCATCCGCGCCATCAATCAATACGCGCCGGCGACCGAAGAGATCTACATCTGCGGTGGTGGCGTGCATAACAAAGAACTGATGTCTCGCTTGCAGGCGCTCACCAGATGCCCGCTGACAACAACCGAAAAACTGGGCGTGCATCCTGACTGGGTAGAGGCCATGGCGTTTGCCTGGCTGGCTTACCGGCACAATCACCAGCAGCCCGGCAACCTGCCTTCGGTGACCGGTGCCACGAAATCGATCATCCTCGGTAAAAAAACACCGGTAAAATAAGCCGCGATAAAGCCATCGTTGCCTGTGAGCATAAGACTGAGGGTGGCGATGCACCACCCCAGCCTTTAACCACGGCTACAGCCTTGTGATCGTCACCATCATCGCCGGGTTATCAAAACGATACGTCTGGTCAAGCACCGATGAGCTCAAACCATCATCGACCGTGACCACCCCGCCATGACGACGCACCACGTTACTGATATCGCTACGCGCGGCATTAAAACCTTCACCGCCATCAGCAGGCCCCGGCATGGTGCCGGCCGATTCACTGTTAAGTTCGGTGCCGGCATCATACACATTTGCGTTCACTGTCACCGAATCACCGCTTGCCAGAGTCGACACATTGATCGAGCGAAGACCAGCAAAGGCATCATTGGTATTTACTAACATGCTTGCCACGGTTATGAATGTTTGCGTTGAGGCACTAACGGTAATGCTGATCTTTTCATTACTGCCGGGGCCGATAACACCGCCACCCGAAACGGATGTTGCATCCACGCCTGAAAGCGAAGCTAACAGCTGACTATTGGATCCACCTTCGGCAAGATTTTCGATATCTGCCGAAGCCGCAGTGCCAACATCCCACGCTGCGTAGGTATCACTGTGAAAGATGACCGCAACCGGCGATAAAGGCTGATTGCTGGTCGCATTAACCACGGTCACTTCATAACTTGCCGGTGCGGGAGGTGGCGAAGAAGAACTGCCACAGCCCGTCAGATAAAAACTGGCCAGCAATAACGCTACGATCGAAACCCGTATCCTGTTAAATTCCTGATTCATGGCTCACCTCCCTACCTGACCACGACGGTGACACGAGCAACCGGATTCAACCAGCGGTGCACGCTATTGTCCAGATCACTGTTACCGCCCGTGGCATTATCGTCACCGATCGCACCGCGGTGGACATGAACTTTCATATTGCTATCAGCACCAGCTACGCCTACGGTCGCACCCGCACCTGCCAGACCACCCGGATCCCCTGGTATACCGGCAACACCGGGTGCACCGCCACCGCTAATCAGCTCATCATTGGCTTCGGTACCGGCATCATAAGCATTCAGATAAAAAGTGTAACTACCGGCAGCCGTTGGAATATCCACCGCGTCCAGCCCGATAAAACCATCATTGGTCGGCAGTAACATCGCCACCACAGACAGCTTCGTGTTCGCCGGCGCTGCGTCTGTATTCAAGGCTAAAGGCACACTGGCACCCGCCATCAATGGTGCACCAGCACTGGTATGTGTCGCAAAGACTGCATCCAGGTCCGTCTGCAAGCCGGTTAATGTACCACCTTCCGCCATCGCCTGAAGATTGACAGACGCGGCTGCACCGACATCAAACAGGTTGCCACTTGCATCATGCGCCGCCACCAGCACCGGGGTAAAGGCCATGCCGTGGGTAAGATTTGTCACAGTGATGGACAGATCCTGCGCGTTGACATGTGTGGAAGCAGCGATGATGGCTGCCGTGATTATTTTTTTCATAGTAAGTTTTCCTGCCGGGGTTATTTGTACAGCCCTAACAATGCGAGGAAAAAAAGGCAGAAGTGTCACAACTTTATAACGTTTTTATAACAGCCCAACACATTACGGATCATGCCGAAGCACAAGCGGCCAGTGCTCACAAAAATGCGGTTTGTGAAACTTTCGTGAATATTTATGTCTATCATTCATCTGTGTATAAACCAGCACGAACGCCAGAAAAAACTATGCCGTATAAAATCAACGGAAAAAAAATCCTCGTTGTCGAGGATGATCGAGACATCGCTCACCTGCTGGAACTGCATCTCCAGGACCTGTCTTACGATGTCGTCATCACCGGTGACGGCGAAGCCGGATTACGGCTGGCAAGTGATGGCGACTTTGATCTGATCATTCTTGACCTGATGTTACCTGGCCTGGATGGCCTGGAAATCTGTCGGCGATTACGCACCGCCTCTGTGCATACACCTATCCTGATGTTAACCGCCAAGTCATCCGAGCTTGACCGCGTGCTGGGTCTGGAGCTGGGCGCGGATGACTATCTGACCAAACCTTTTTCGATCACCGAACTACAGGCGCGAGTGAAAGCGATATTACGTCGCGTCGAACTCAGCGCACGGACACTGGCTGAAACACGCTCAGATACTATCGCGGTGAATGAACTGACCATCGAACCATCACGCAGAACTGTCGCCATCGCCGGTGCCGATATCGATCTGACCGCCACTGAATTCGACCTGCTGCTGCATTTCGCGCGCAACCCCGGGCGTGTCTACAGCCGTACCCAGCTACTGGATCTGGTCTGGGGTTACGGCCACGACGGTTACGAGCACACCGTCAACTCGCACATCAATCGCCTGCGTAAAAAGATCGAAAAAGATCCGGCCAACGCCGATTACATCCTCACCGTCTGGGGCGTCGGTTACAAGTTCATCACCGCTCAGCAGAAACGGGCGCAATAAAATGCTGCGCACGCTCTATGCAAAAATGTCGCTGGCGCTGTTCGTGTTGTTTGTCCTGGTCGGCGGTACTTTTTTTGTCGCTTCGCTCTACTCCGCTTATATGTATCAGCAGGAGGTCGCGCAACGGCTTAACCGCAGCCTCGCCATGTACATTGTCAATGAACACGTACAGATACAGGATGGCAAGGTTGACCCTTCCAATCTGAAGGATCTGTTTCACACCGTGATGACCATCAACCCCAGCCTCGAGCTTTACCTGCTGGGCAATAACGGCGAAGTCATCGCCTATTCTGCCGAACCGGGAAAAGTGCTGCGCAAACAGGTATCTCTACAACCCATTAAAAAATTCATGGCAGGTGAACAGGACATGCCGGTACTGGGTGATGACCCGAAAAACCTGGACGGACACAAAGCCTTTTCTGTCGCCCCGATCGAAAAAGACGGCGTACGCCAGGGTTATATCTACGCCATCCTCGGTAGCGAACAGGTGGAGTACATCAGCCAGTTATTGCAGCAGAGTTACATCATGCGCGTCGGCGTCGGCGCCATCATGCTGGCGCTGGCATTCGCTTTTATCGGCGGCCTGGTCATCTTCTTTTTACTGACGCGACGCCTGCGAAATCTCAGCCACTCGATGGAAGTCTTCCGCGAGCAGGGCTTCGAACAGCTGGAGAATATGGTCGAACCGAACAAAGACAGCCACGATGAAATCGACACCATGTCCAATACCTTCCAGCAGATGGCGCAGCAGATTCAGGCACAGGTCGTACGTCTGAAAGAGACCGATGCCCTGCGCCGCGAACTGGTGGCGAACGTATCTCACGACCTGCGCACACCGCTGGCATCGCTCAAAGGCTATCTGGAAACACTATTATTAAAGGATAAAAGCCTGTCGGCAGAAGAACGGCTGGCATATCTGCAGATTGCGCACAATAACTCCGAGCGGCTCAGCAAACTGGTCACCGAGTTATTCGAGCTGGCAAAACTGGATGCCGGTGAACTCAAATTACACAAAGAAACATTTTCCATGGCTGAGCTGGCGCACGATGTCATCCAGAAATTTCACCTGCGTGCAGAACAGCAGGGCATCTATCTCGAAGTCGACATCGATTCCGACGTACCCTATGTCGAAGCCGACATCGGTCTGATCGAACGCGTGCTGGATAACCTGATCGACAACGCGCTGAAGAACACGCCGAAAGATGGCACCATCCGGCTGGCACTAAATGCCGACGGCACCTTTGTCACCGTCAACATCGCCGATACCGGTCGTGGCATCGCCGAAGATGAACTGCCACACATCTTCCAGCGCTTCTACAGAAAGCCGAGCAGCGACAATACCCAGACCGGCGCCGGCCTCGGTCTGGCCATCGCGCAACGCATCGTCGAACTGCATGGCAGTCAGCTATCGGTGAAAAGCATCCTGCATCAGGGAACCCAGTTCAACTTTGCTCTGCCGGTCGATAACACGTCTTTTTAAGCCTGCTCAAACCTGCAGGCGGTATCCGCCGCCAGGTTTTTTCTATCACCGAAAAATTGTTACAGAATCGTGAGACTTTAGTGAATCTCCTGTGACCTGCCGGGTGCACAGTAGCCGTCATCGGCTGAACATGCGCCGGTATAAACCAACGAATAAAGGAGAAAGACTCATGAGTACACGACTAGATAAACGACTGCACCAGATGGCATTTTCAGCGCTTTGTGGCAGCCTGCTGTTTTCATCAGCCGCACTGGCAGATGGCCAGGCAAACTACCAGGTAACGATTACCAACCTGACACGCGGGCAGGCGTTCACTCCCATTCTGGTAGCCAGTCACCGCAAAGGCGTAAAACTGTTTGCGTTAGGTTCCGCCGCAAGCAATGAATTGTCGGCACTGGCAGAAGGTGGTGATGTGACACCGCTAACCAATGCACTGGAAGCGAACTACAAGGTGCTCGACACGGCAAACTCTGGCGGTTTGTTAAAGCCGGGGCAATCGGTCACGGTCAGCGTGTCTGCTGCACACGGTGCAAAAGAGATCAGCCTGGCATCCATGTTAATTCCAACCAACGACAGCTTCATCGCTCTCAACGGCGTCAAAGCCCCCAAACATGGCAAGACCACCGTTTATTACTCTCCCGGCTACGATGCTGGCAGCGAACTCAATGATGAACTCTGCCAGAATATACCCGGCCCTGTCTGTGGCGGCGCAGGCGGTTCACCCGAAGCGGGTGGCGAGGGTTATGTACATATCAGCGGCGGTATCAGTGGCAAAGCGGATCTGGCCGCAGAGACTTACGACTGGCGTAATCCGACCGCCAAAATCGTCATCGAACGCGTACGCGTTTCTGATGACGACTAGATCGGATTGGGAATATCATCTCCCCCGCCACTGCGCGGGGGATTTTTTGTGTGACGGTTTGATCAGGTTTTGAGCGTACAGGATCAACGCTGAGACATATCCACATAACCGCGAATACCTTCGCCTGTATAAATCTGCGTGGGTCTGAAGATACGATTATCCGACAGCTGCTCACGCCAGTGCGACAACCAGCCCGCGACGCGGGAGATGGCAAAGATAGGGGTGAACTGATCCGGCGCGATACCCATCTCTGTGTACAGGATGCCGGAATAATAATCCACGTTCGGATACACACCTTTTGGCCCCAGCGCCTCTTCACAGGCTTCTTCCAGCACTAATGCGGTTTCAAATTCAGGACTTAGATTGCCCTGGGACTCACCCCATTCGACCATCAGTTTCTGCAATACGATGGCACGCGGATCTTTGGTTTTATACTCGCGATGCCCCATCCCCCAGACGACCTTGTTCGCCGCCAGTTGCTTGTCCAGCCAGCCCTTGGCATTTTCCGGACGTCCGATCTCTCGTAACATCTGTACCACACGCTGGTTCGCACCACCGTGTAAAGGCCCGGCGAGAGTGCCGATCGCCGCTGCGATGACCAGGAACGGGCTGGCCAGCGTAGAACTACAGACCATGGCAGCAAATGTCGAGGCATTGATGGTGTGTTCGGCATGCAATACCAGACAGGCATCCATGATCTTGACCGATAGATCATCGGGTTCTTTGCCGTTCAGCATATACAGAAAATTGGCCGCGTGACTCAGATCATCACGTGGTTCAATCGGATCGTAACCGTTGCGAACATGCTCCCACATCGCCACGATGGTCGCCATACGGGAGATGATTTTTACCGACATGCTGTGAATATATTCGACGTCGTTGCCACTGATACCGTCAGATAAAACCTCTTCACCGCCATAGAACATGCCCAAGCTGGCAACGGAGGTCTGTAGCATCTCCATCGGATGGCCGGAGGTCGGCAGGTTTTTCATGATGGTGCGGATCTTATACTTCAGACGACGCTCGGCACGCAGCTGACAGTCAAAATCATCCAGTTCCGCCTGTGATGGCAGGCAACCGTCAAGCAACAGTAAAGCCGTTTCTTCAAAAGTGCTTTTTTCGGCCAGTTCTTTTATGTCATAACCGCGATATGCAAGGATGCCTTTCTCGCCATCGATCGATGAAATGTTTGATTTGGTGGCTGGCACGCCAGCTAAACCGGGTAAATATTCACTACTCATAACAGCATCCTTAAAAATTAGGTCGATAGCTTAACAAAATATGGTGATGTATTTTAAGACAATAAAAAGAAAAAACGTTCATCAGACTTTTAAATAACATGACAAATGAGATGGTTTTCCACTGCCTGAATTACCGCGGACTTTCTGACAAATAAAAAAGGCGTCTGATCGATAGAATCAGACGCCTTGCAGGACCTCAGTAAAAGTGGCTTACATGCTAAACCGAGAACGACGAACCACAACCACAGGTAGATTTGGCATTGGGGTTATTCACCACGAAACGCGCACCTTCCAGGCCTTCCAGATAATCGACCTCCGAACCGTTCAGGTATTGCATACTGGTGACGTCAACCAGCATGGTGGCACCGTGTTTTTCGACAACAGTGTCATCATCGTTGACGTTTTCATCAAACGCAAAACCATATTGAAAACCGGAACAACCACCACCATCAACTGAAACACGCAGTTTCAGCTTCGGGTTCTTCTCTTCTTCGACCAGGGCTTTCACCTTGATCGCTGCGGCATCGGTAAAACCAACGGTTGCACCCTCGATAACCTTGGGTTTGGGCGCAAAATTTATCTGAATATCCATCGAAAACGACCTATTAACATTATCTGAATTACCGGATAATGCTAAATTAACCCAGTAATTTAGTCAAGTATTCACTTTGGTCTACAACAGACTAACCCTGTGCCGCGGCAGCATCATCCAGGTGGTGAACATTAGCCGGTGAGGCGTCTTCTTTCTGATGCTCCAAAAACTTCTTCTCATGCACATCGTGCAACATCTGACCATTGATCTCAGCGCCACTGGCCATCTCCAGCAAGTTGTATTCCACATTACCCGAAATACGTGCTTTCGCAGATAGTTCCAGCTTCTCAGAGGCATACACATTACCAATCACTTCGCCATTAATCACGGCATAAGCCACGTGTACATCACCTTCGACACAACCACGCTCACTGATAACCAGCACGGAACCTTCTGCACTGTCCACTGTAGTCACATTGCCAGAAATTTTACCATCAAGATGCAGCCCACCCTGAAATTTAATGTCACCCGTTACTTCCACACCCTGACCAATCAAAGTGTCGATTTTGGATGATTTAATCTTTTTACTACCAAACATATCAAGCTCCTCCGGCAGTCAAATCTGACCACGCGAACTGTTCATCTATGGCTTTAATCTTTGCAGAACTCGGTTTCACCTTTACCCGGACAACATCCGGTAGAAACGCCTCGGGGAAAGTCATCACCCCTTCAAAATTCTGAAAATATTTAAAACCAAATTTCATCGGCTTTTTTGTCTCATTTGAAACATCCGCTAACTTCAACGTTACCGGCTGTCCTTTGTTCATGCCTTCGATGCTGACATAGATCGTGCCACGAGCGAAACGATCATTTCTGCCCCGCTGGCTGACCATTATCTTGTAGTCATAACCACCGGTTTCATTCTGCTTCAGTTGAATGGTCTGTATTGCGATACTTCGGTTGCCCTGTTCGGGGGCAACGATGCTCTTATAGAACGATAGTTCCTTTTTAAGTTCGAGCACTTCATTCTGTGCCTGCTCCAATGTGCCTTTTAATTGCGCTGAAGCATCGTCATCAATTCGACTATTACGTTTAAGCATAGTCGCTTGTCGGCTAGTTTCAACAATTTCAGCCTGTGCTTCCTCTAATTGTGCCTGTAATTGACCGATATAGGCGTCAGAGCTCGCACTGTCGAAACCGGCGATGTTACGGCCATATTCGAAAGAAAACCAGAGCGACACCGCGACCAGACAGAGAATGCCAAGCAGACTAAGCAGCCAGAGATAAGGCCGTTGCACGGTAATGATGGTATGCGTTAGTAGTGGTTTCATAAAAATACTCGCTGATTCACGGCAATAACGCGACCTGGTTGAGTCCCAGAATTTCTTCGAACTCAAACATAATGTTCATGTTCTGAATAGCCTGTCCTGCCGCGCCTTTCACCAGATTATCGATCACCGACGAGACCACGATGGTATCACCGCCCTGCGGCCGAAAAACAGAAATCCGGCAGGTGTTGGCACCTTTCACGCTGCGGGTTTCCGGCATCACGCCTTCTGGCAACACGTCAACAAAAGGCTCATCGGCATAACGCTCCACGTACAGTTGATGTAGATCGACCGCAGACGCAGAAAGTTCAGTGGCATACAAAGTCGTTTCGATACCGCGGATCATCGGCACCAGATGCGGCACAAAGGTTAATCCGACATCATGCGACGCCACCGCAGCCAGTGTCTGTTTGATCTCCGGCAGATGGCGATGGCCGTCGACCGCGTACGGCTTGAAATTTTCTGAAGACTCCGCCTGCAGCGTCGCCACGCTGGCACCACGTCCAGCGCCGCTGACCCCGGATTTCGCATCAGCGATCAGATGCTGATCATCGACCAGAGCATTTTCGATCAACGGCAAAAAACCCAGTGTAGTCGCAGTCGGGTAACAGCCCGGATTCGCTACCACTCTGGCGGTTTTGATAGCCGCACGATTGATCTCCGGCAAACCATAAACCGCTTCTGCCAGCACATCGGCGCAGGCGTGATCCATGCCATACCATTGTTTCCAGACGGCCACATCCTGCAAGCGAAAATCAGCCGCCAGATCGATCACACGCACGCCTTTTTCGATCAGCGCTGGCACCATCTTCATGGCGGTGCCGTTAGGCGTGGCGAAAAATACCACGTCACATTCGGCCAGCGTATCGACCGCTGGCTCGGTAAAACACACCTCGGTAAAACCACGCAGATTGGGGAACAGGTCAGCCACTTTACTGCCTGATTCAGACCGTGAAGTCACATACTTCAGATCCACCTGTGGATGCACCACCAGCAGACGCAATAACTCAGCACCGGTATAACCCGTTCCACCAACAACACCTACTGCTAACATTTGTCACCTGTTTTTTTAAATTTCACTATTACTTTGTTCATTTTTCACTGTACTATGCCCGAACATTTCAATTATAGCGGTACTACAAATGTTGTGGGTTAAAGCCTTCCATATTATTTTTATGGTGACCTGGTTTGCCGGTCTGTTCTATCTGCCGCGGCTCTATGTCTATCACGCCGACGCCAAAGACGAGGCCAGCAATCTGCGTTTCAAGATCATGGAAAGAAAGCTGTTCTATGGCATCACCACGCCCGGCGCGATCATCACGATTGCTCTGGGATTCTGGCTGATCCATCTGATGGGTTACGGCGTGCTCTCCGCCTTCTGGCTACAGGCCAAGCTCGCCCTGGTTACCCTGCTGGTGATCTACCACATCTACTGCTGGAAACTGCTCATCGACTTCAAACAGGACCACAATCGGCACAGCCACATCTGGTATCGCTGGTTCAATGAATTCCCGGTGATCGTACTGATCGGCGTGGTCTTACTGGTTGAATTACAGCCTTATTAAAAACATAGTTGGCAGTTGGCAGTTGGCAGTAATTTTAGAAAAATTATCGCCAGTTTAAAACCGTTTTGCTTTTCACTGACAACTGCAAACTGCCAACCGCCAACTTTCCCTAAGCGTACTGCTCAAGCTGGCTCAGCGCCTGCTTGTAGACCTTTCGTTTGAAAGCCACGATCTCGTCTACCGGCTCCCAGTAATCTATCCAGCGCCAGCAGTCGAACTCTGGCTTGTCACTGCAGCACAGGTCAAAATCACTCTCACGACCGGTCAGCCGTAAATAGAACCAGATCTGTTTCTGCCCGATACAGAGCGGTTTTGATCGTCGGCGCAACAGATGTTCGGGGATACGATAACGCAACCAGTCATCCGTCTTACCGATAACTTCTACATGCCGGGGCAATAATCCTGTCTCTTCCTGCAGTTCGCGATACATGGCTTCAATTGGCGATTCATCTTTGTCGATGCCTCCCTGAGGAAACTGCCAGTTATTTTGACCGGCTCGACGCGCCCAGAACACTTTACCATCGGAATTACTCAGGATGATGCCAACGTTCGCTCTAAAACCTTTAGAATCAATCACCTGGAATACCATCCGGGTACGCTTGCTACCATTTGTAACAGCGCACCACCAAAATTTTCGTTACATCGATAATAACAGACCATCATAATAATTAAAGTTTAATCACCGTAAAAGTTTTATTATTACGCGAAAAATCAGTATTATCGCTAACCTTTCTCATCCACTCAGTAAACTACAAAAATGGCATTAGCACTGTTCGATCTCGACAACACCTTACTAGCCGACGACAGCGATTTTCTCTGGGGCTGCTTCCTGGTCGACAACGGGCTGGTAGATAAAACCACGTACGATGCCGCCAACCAGCACTTTTACGCCGAATACAAACAGGGCACGCTGGATATCTTTGAATTCCTCGCATTTTCACTGAAGCCGTTAACGCAATTCTCCAGCAAAAAACTGGCTGAGTTGCATCAGGCATTCATGCAAAAACATATCATTCCGGCGATGACAGAAAAAGGCCTGGCGCAGATACAGAAGCACCGTGACCGGGGTGACTTCACCCTCATCATCACTGCCACCAACAGCTTCGTCACTGGCCCCATCGCCAAAGCTTTTCAGGTCGACGACCTGATCGCCACCGAACCCGAGATGATCGATGGCAAATACACCGGAAAAGTCGCCGGTACCCCGTGTTTTCAGGAGGGCAAGATTACACGGCTTAAACAGTGGTTAGAAAACACTTCGCACGATCTCGAGAACAGCACGTTCTACAGTGATTCACATAACGATCTCTCATTGCTGGAGATCGTTACCACACCAATCGCGGTTGACCCGGATGACGAATTAAAAGCAACAGCGCTGGAGAGAGGCTGGGAGATATGCAGTTTCAGATAAACCGGCTTTATTACTTACTCGATCCGCTCAGCTTTTAGTGGCGCAACAAGCTGTTGAAAAGTATCAGGCTTAACGTACTGAAGCACTTCTTTTGAATCTTCATGAAGCGCGAGGTCAAGACCTTTTTTCGGATACAGAAAATGTATCACTCCTGCTGACTGGATACGCTGTTCAGGTTCACCAAAGCGCGCCAGTATCACCTCTTCATCCAGGTTCACGGTGGGAATAAAGGTTACGCCAATGATCACTTCATCCAATACCTGAACCCGATCTTCCGGCAAAAGCGTGTATTTTTTGGCCAGCCCTGTCGCCATGTATTCTGATCGCAACGCATTATCGCGCCAACGCTTTATAACCTGCTCATCAATATCAGTCTGCAGTACCAGCTTACCGGAGAGCAGGCCGGCGCGATAATAACCGTAATACATCTCCAGCTTTCCGACTTCGTCCTCGTCGGTAGCGGCGACGATGGCCAGCTCCATATCACTGCCCAGTTTTT
>SWCD01007971.1_pt1 | contig 21875 bp, 18 predicted proteins | sample 4693011 | NCBI WGS metagenome assembly SWCD01 (sample SAMN10267278, study PRJNA491770) | bioreactor metagenome | isolation source: DHS bioreactor inoculated with marine | place: Japan: Omine Ridge, Nankai Trough | reverse complement strand
TCATCGAACAGTAGAGCTCCCTGCTCTAGTGTGTCGAAGGGCGGCCACGACGTTCCCGACGAGAAGCTCAGATCCCGCTTTCCGCGGATCCTCGCAAACCTCGAGCGCGCGATCCGCCGTCTGCCTACCGTGTTCGTCTACGACAACAGCGACATGGGTGATCCGTTTCGCCGCGTCGCCATGTTCCGGGATGGTCGTCGGGAGGAGTCGGCGCACCCGGTGCCCGGATGGCTGCACCCTCTCCTTCGTTGAACGAGGGGAAGCCGGGGACAGACCTGCCGCTGCCGGTGAGGTATCCTCGTGGCGCAAGGTGGATACAGGGAGGGGAGGCCAATGGCCGCGCGCATCGAGGATCGTCCGGAGGTGCTGCAGGAACTCAGCAGGCGCCTCAACGGGAAGATCGTCACCCGGAAGCGGCCCTTTCGCTCGCGTCTGGCCTTCGGCCAGCCCATGTCCGTTTACCTCTGGCTCTTCGGGGGGCCGCCGAGTGTCGTCGGCCGCATCAACGGCCGCGTGGTCATGGTCCAGTTCCGGCGGGGCGACACGCTGTGGGTGGATCTCGTCTACAGTGGATCCCACCGCCTTGAGCTTCCCGGGGACACCGCGGAAAACGACGTCCTCGCCCGACCCGACGTGCAGAAACACCTCGCCGACCTCGAACCCTACCGCCGCCTGTCGGTCACCTATCTGCTGATCGAGCACGACGCGGACTACAACCCGGCCACGGTCACCGCCGAGGAGATCGTCGCCCGGCTCGAGACCCTGGATGCGCTGGCGATGCTCCTGGAGGAGTGACTCGCCTCAGCCCGCAATCTCGCGCGGCAGCTTGTCGAGCCAGCCGACCCGGAGCACCCCGAACAGTCCGGCGGCGATGGCCTCCGCCGCGTCGTCCGTCAGCGAGGTGGGGCGGGGGGCGCCGGACCAGTCGATGATCCTCCGGGCCAGGGCGTCGGCGTTGTGTTTCGCCTGCTCTCCGGACTTCTGCTCGCGAGGGAGGAGCAGGCGTTTGCGCCAGTCCTCGGCGTGGATGCGGAGGATGCCGATGCCGTTGCGCTCCGCCTCCTTCGACCAGATGTCGGCGAGCGGGCCGCCGCCCTCGGTGACGACGAAGGCCACGCCGGAGCGGCCGGAGAGCATGGCGCGGACGCCGCGCCGCAGGCGGTCGGCGGTGCCGAAGTTCCGGGAGCGATAGGCGGTGAGCCGGCCCCGGCGGTCGTAGACGGCCATGCCGGTCCTGAGTCCCACGTCCACGGAGAGAAGGGTCTGATGTTCCATGGTGCGATCCGTGCCGAGAGTAACGGATCGTGGTAACTCTTGCCTCATGAAGCAGGGAATCGTCGTTCGGATCGGCCGCTGGTCGCTGCGCCTGCTGGTGCTGATTCTTCTCTCCGGGGTGCTCTTCTACACCGCCTGCGTGGCGCGTCCGCAGGCGTTCGAGGAGACTCTCGCGCCGGAGGCGCCGGTGGAATTCCCCGCCGGGGTGGACCGCCAACTCCTGCGCGTCGTGGTTTTCAACGTCTGGGGACTGCCGCTCTTCTCCGACGAATTCGACGACCGCATGGAGAAGATCCCCGCCGAGATCGCCGCGCTCGAACCCGACATCGTCTGCCTCCAGGAGGTCTGGACGGACGGCTCCCGGGAGAAGATCTCGAAGGCTCTCGGGCCATCCTACGCCACGGCGCGCTGCGACGGCGGCGGTCTGATGATCCTCACGCGTTTCCCGATCCTCTCCGAGGCCTTCACTCCCTTTCCCTTCGACTGCGCGCTCTCCTTCGCCGAGTGGATGGGCAAGAAGGGGGTGATGGAGGCGGTGCTCGAGACGCCACAGGGGAGGCTCAGAGTGGTGAACACCCACCTGGCGCTGGATTTCGGGGAGGACAACGGGCGGACGCGGCAGCTCGACTTCCTGCTCGAGCTCCTCGAGGACCGTCGCGACCTGCCCCTGGTCATCGGTGCGGATCTGAATACGCCTCCCTGTCGGAGCGGGGAAACCGAACTGCGCCCGGAGTACCTCCGGATCCTCGAGCAGGGCTTCGTGGATTTGAATCCACCCGTCCGGGTGGGTGAGACGTGGGATCCAGGCCCGGCCAGTCGTGTCGGCTGGCCGCGGACAACGGGTCGGCCGGGGTGGCGTCCCGACCACATCCTCTACCGCGAGAGCGCGGCCTCGCGCCTCATCGGGGGCGATTTCAGGATGCTGCTCGATGGGCCACAGAGCGCGCTCTCCGACCACAATCTTCTGCTCGGGGAGATCGAGCTCCGGATGCCTTGACAGGAAACCAGCAACCGGGGATGCTCCCGACGTGATCCACGCCGCGCCGCAAGGCCTCTTCTCCTGGAACTTCGACCTCGAACCCGAGGGCGGCGGCCTCATCCCCGTGACCTTCAACTGGCTCGGGGAAGCGGGCGGCTTCAAGATCGAGGGCGTCGAGTTCCGGATCGAGAAGCAGGGGACGTTCTCGGGTCAGTTCGAGCTCTTTGCGCTCGGCCGGACTCTGGCCGAGGCGCAGAAGGCGGGCGCGTTCTCACGCGTGATTCACGTCAACGTGGATGCCCTCGACTACGTGCTGGAGCCCCGCTCCATCTTCGGGCGGGCTTTCGACGTGCGCCTGGACGGCGCCTTCCTCGGGGCCGTTTCCCCCCTCGGCATGTTCTCCCGCAAGGCCGAAATCGATTTGCCCGACGACATGCCCCTGCCCATTCAGGTCTTCCTCTTCTGGCTCACCGTGGCCATGTGGAGGCGGCAGGCGAAGTCCGACAGCTGACCTGCAATTCTCACCAGCGCCCGCGACCCCGCCGAGTGCTTCGCCCGCGGTGCGATTTCATGGTAAGACCGGGGTTTCCGGGGAGGCGTTCCCCGGACAGAGAGGAGTGGTTGGAATGTTCGAAAACATAGAGCAGCGCTTCAAGGAAGTGGCGCCGGCGGTGGACTTCTGCTCTCTCCGGGTGGTCAGCGACCGCCGGGAGCAGGTTCAGGTCCGCCAGGGCGTCCTGCAGCCGGTGAGCACCGGGCGGGACGTGGGCGCCATGATCACGATCCTCGACCGGGGCGGGATGGGTTACGCCGCCACGAGCGATCTTTCCGTCAGCGGTCTCGAGCGGGCCGCGGGGCAGGCGTTGGCGTGGGCGGATCGGGCCCGCGGCAAGAGCGTCGTGGACTTCAGCAAGGTGGTCGTCCCGGTGCCGCAGGGCGAATACGTGAGCCCCGTCGAGCGACCCTGGGACGAGACCCCGCTGACCGAGAAGATCGACCTTCTGAAGGCGGAGTGCGAGCGGCTCAAGGTCGACGACCGGATCGTGGACTGGGGCGCCTACCTCGTCTACACCGGGGGCGACCAACTCTACCTGACGTCGGACGGCGGGCGGGTGCTGCAGCGCTTCTCCCTCATCGTGCCCGGCATCAGCGTGACCGCGAACGAGGGGAGCGAAACCGTCTCCCGGAACTTCGGCGGCTTCGATCTGGGCCGTCAGGGCGGTATGGAAGTGCTCGACCGGATCGAGTTCTCCAAGCAGTCCGAGAACCTGACGACCGAGGTGCTCGAGCTTCTCTCCGCCCCGAACTGCCCGGCCGGAAAGATGGACCTGCTGCTCGACGCCACGCAGATGTACCTCCAGATCCACGAGTCCATCGGTCACCCGCTGGAGCTCGACCGGATCCTCGGCGACGAGCGCAACTACGCGGGCACGAGCTTCGTGACGATGGACATGCTCGGCAGCTACCAGTACGGCTCCGAGCTTCTGAACATCACGTTCGACCCGACGATCAGCGAGGAGTTCGCCACCTACGCCTTCGACGACGACGGCGTAAAGGCCGAGAAGCAGTTCATCATCCGAAACGGGATCCTCGAGCGCGCCCTCGGCGGCGCCACCTCGCAGGCCCGGGCCGGATTGCCCGGTGTCGCGAACTCGCGCGCCTGCTCCTGGAACCGCCAGCCGATCGACCGCATGGCCAACCTGAACCTGGAGCCGGGTGAGTCCAGCTTCGAGGAGATGGTCAAGTCCATCGAGAACGGCGTCTACATGAAGCGGAACAACTCCTGGTCGATCGACGACAGCCGCAACAAGTTCCAGTTCGGCTGCGAGTACGGCCGCGTCATCCGGAACGGTGAGCTCGCCGAAGTGGTCAAGAAGCCCAACTACAAGGGCATCTCCGCCACGTTCTGGCGCAACCTTCGGATGGTGGGCGACCGCGACACGTTCAAGGTCCTCGGCACCCCGAACTGCGGGAAGGGCGAGCCGAACCAGGCGGTCCGCGTCGGACACGCCACCCCCTCGGCGGTCTTCGCCGACGTCGATGTCTTTGGAGGCGCCTAGGCCATGCAGAGCTACTTCAATGGACTCGCGGACTTCCTGACCGGGAAGCTCACCGGGAACGAGGTCTTCACCGCCGGCTACTCCGGCGAGCAGTCGGACTTCGTCCGCTTCAACCATTCGAAGGTGCGGCAGCCGGGACACGTGGAGCAGATGCACATGAGCGTCGACCTGATCGACGGTCAGCGCCACGCCGCCGGCTTCGTCACCCTGACCGGCGAGGCCGAGCAGGACCAGGCCCGCCTGGGCACTCTGCTCGGGGATCTGCGCGCCACGCTGCCGAACCTGCCCGAAGACCCGCACCTGCTCTACGCCACGGAGGTCAACTCCACCGAGCAGATCGGTGAGAGCACCCTGCCCGACCCCGAGGGGGCGCTCGAGCGCATCCTCGCCGCGGGCGAGGGGAAGGACCTCGTCGGCATCTACGCCGCGGGCGGGATCACGGCGGGCTTCGCCAACTCCCTCGGGCAGCGAAACTGGTTCTCGGCGCACAGCTTCAACCTCGACTGGAGCTTCTACCTGCGCACCGACAAGGCGGTGAAGACCGCCTACGCCGGCTTCGACTGGGACCAGGCGGCCTTCGAGCGCAAGGTGGCGGCCGCCACCGAGCAGCTTGTCGCCCTGGACCACGAACCGATGACCCTCGACCCCGGCAACTACCGCGTCTACCTCGCCCCGGTGGCGTTCGCGGACTACGTGGGGATGCTCGGGTGGGGCGGCTTCGGGTTGAAGTCACACCGCACCAAGGGCACCACTCTGATCAAGATGGTGGAGGACGGCGCGCGCCTGAACAAGGCCGTGACGATCCTCGAGAACACGAAGGACGGCGTCTCTTCGAACTTCCAGGGCTCCGGGTTCATCAAGCCGGACCAGGTCGTCCTGATCGAGAACGGCGTTTACAGGGATTGCCTGGTATCGCCGCGCAGCGCCAGGGAGTACGACGTGCCGACGAACGGCGCGAGCGGCTTCGAGGCCCCCGAGTCCTTCGAGATCAAGCCCGGCGACCTGCCGATGGACGAGGTCCTGACGAAGCTCGACACCGGGATCTACATCAACAACGTCTGGTACCTGAACTACTCCGACCGTCCGGGCTGCCGGATCACCGGCATGACCCGCTTCGCCTGTTTCTGGGTGGAGGGCGGCAAGATCGTCGCGCCGATCAACGTGATGCGCTTCGACGAGACGATGTACCGGGCGCTGGGTGACAACCTGATCGGGCTGACGAAGGAACAGGAGATGCTCCTCGACTCCGGCAGCTACGGCGGTCGATCGACAGGCTCCGTCCGCGTCCCGGGCGCCCTGATCGAGGACTTCGCCTTCAATCTCTGAAAAACAACACCGGGAGTCCTTTTCGCGGCCGCGAAAGGACTCCCGGTGTCTTTTCAAATCGACCTACCGTGCCGGGCCTGATTGGTCGGATTTGCGGCTGACGCCGCAGCCGACACGGCGGTCGGCCCTCCAGGGTGTGGTCGGATGCACGGCCTGGAGGGCGCCGCGCCTTCGGCGCCTGGCTGGATTCAGGGGGGAAAAGGGAAAACGGATTCAGGGGGGCGCCCGTACGCGCAATCCCAAGGGGACGCTCGGGGGTGGGATGAACGCTCAGTCTTCGCCGGGGCGCAGCTCCAACGAGGCGGAGTTCACGCAGTACCTGAGACCGGTCGGGGCCGGGCCGTCGTTGAAGACGTGGCCCAGGTGGGCGTCGCAGTTCTTGCAGATGATCTCGTCGCGCACCATGCCGAGGGAGTCGTCGGGGCGGACGACGATGTTGCCCTGCTCGATCTCCTGGTAGAAGCTCGGCCAGCCGCAGCCGGAATCGTACTTGGTCGTGGACTTGAAGAGCGCGAGCCCGCAGCAGACGCAGTGGTAGGTGCCGGGGGTTTTCGTGTCCCAGAACTCCCCGCTGAAGGGACGCTCCGTGGCCGCCTGGCGCGTGACGCGGTACTGCTCCGGGGTCAGCTTCGCCTTCCACTCCTCGTCGGTCTTCACGATCTTCTCCGGGGTGTTCGAGGTGTTCTGGGAGATCTGGCCGCTCGGGGGCAGCGCGTCCTGCCGTTCGGGGGATCTCGCGCCGCAGGCCGCGAGCGCCACGGCGAAGGTCAGGAGCACGGGGATGGTACTGAGTGTCCTTCTCATGCCGATAGGCTACCTCAGGATGCCAACCGGGAGAAAAGGCTGGTCTGAGGCGCCCCCTGAATCAAAACAGCGGCGCCGACGGCGCGGCGCCCTCCAGCACGCATTCTGCCGTTCCCTTAAGGGCCGACCGCCGTGTCGGCCGCGGCGTCAGCCGCAATTCCGACAAATCGGGCCCGGCACGGTAGGTCGAAATTGGTGAGCACTCTCCGGTAAGCTGGCCTCCGCAAGAGGGGGCCGGAGCCAGATGCCGCAGATCGTCGTCGAGAATCTCGTGAAGACCTTCACCGTGGCCGAGCGTCGCGCCGGGATGCTCGGGGCGCTCAAGGGCATCGTGCATCGCAAGCACCGCGAGGTCCGGGCGCTCGACGGCGTTTCGTTCACCATCGAGCCCGGCGAACTCGTCGGCTACGTGGGTCCGAACGGGGCCGGGAAGTCCACCACGGTGAAGGTGCTCTCCGGGATCCTCGTGCCGGACTCGGGGGAGTGCTCCGTCATGGGCCGGGTGCCCTGGCGCGAGCGGATCGAGCACGTCCGGCGCATCGGCGTCGTCTTCGGCCAGCGGACCCAGCTCTGGTGGGACCTGCCGGTGATCGAGTCCTTCGATCTCCTGAAGGACATGTACCGCGTGCCGGCGGATCGCCACCGGGCGGTGCTCGACGAAATGACCGCGCTGATGGATCTCGCCCCGCTGATGGATGTCCCCGTCCGGCAGCTCAGTCTCGGTCAGCGGATGCGCTGCGACCTCGCCGCGGCATTGCTGCACGAGCCGGAGGTGCTCTTCCTCGACGAACCGACCATCGGCCTCGACGCGGTGGCCAAAATCGCGGTGCGGGACATCGTCCGCACGCTGAATCGGGAGCGCCACGTCACCGTCATCCTCACCACCCACGACATGGACGACATCGAGGCGCTCTGCCGGCGGGTGATGGTCATCGGCGGCGGGAAGATCGTCCGGGACGGGACGCTCTCGGATCTGCGCGAGCGGGTCGGGGCCGAGCGGAGGCTCATCGTGGACACGGTGGGGGGCGAGGAGATCGAGGATCCCGACGCCCGCGTCGTGCGCTCGGACGGCCACCGCGTGGAACTCGCCTTCGACCCCAGGCGCATCTCCGCCGCCGAACTGATCGCCCGCGTCACCAAAGCCCATCCGGTTCGCGATCTCTTCGTCGAGAACCCTCCGATCGAGGAGATCATCGCCTCCCTCTACAACGGCGAGGCACCGGCATGAGCGTGTACTTCGCCGTCTACAAGGCGAGGTTCCTGGCGCTCCTGCAGTACCGCGCCGCCGCCGCCGCCGGCTTCGCCACCCAGGTGGTCTTCGGGTTCATCCGGGTGATGATCTTCGCCGCGTTCTTCCGCTCCAGCACCGCCGCGCAGCCGATGACCCAGGCCGAGGTGGTGACCTACATCTGGCTCAGCCAGTCGCTCCTGATGATCCTCCCCTTCCGGCAGGACGTGGAGGTGGTGGCCCTCGTTCGGAGCGGGAACGTGGCCTACGAGTTCCTCCGGCCGGTGGACATCTTCTCGCTGTGGTTCGCCCGCGCGGTGGCGCTTCGCACCGCGCCCACCCTGCTCCGGGCCGTCCCGCTGCTCCTCATTGCCGGCGTGTTCTTCGGCATGGGCCTGCCGGCGGGCCTGCCGGCGTTCGGGCTCTTCGCGCTCTCCCTCGGCGGCGCGATCCTGCTCGGCTCCGCCATCACCGCGCTGATGAGCATCTCGCTCCTCTACACCGTCTCCGGCGAGGGAGTCGGCCGACTCATCTCCGTCTGCATGTGGGTCTTCTCCGGGATCATCATCCCGCTGCCGTTTCTGCCGGAGTGGCTGAAGCCCTTCGTCTACGCCTTGCCCTTTCGGGGGCTCATGGACACGCCGTTTCGGATCTACCTCGGCCACCTGAGCGCGGCCGAGGCCATGGGCGCGCTGACCCATCAGGGTATCTGGATCGTGGTTCTCATTCTCTTCGGTCGCGCGCTGCTGTCGAAAGCCCGCCACCGCATCGTCGTGCAGGGCGGCTGAGATGAGGGACGCCGCGGCACTCTACCTGAAGTCGATCCTGCTCTCGGTGCGCGGGCAGATGCAGTATCGGTTCTCCTTCCTCACGTCCTCCGTGGCCCAGTTCCTGGTTACCGCGGTCGAGTTCCTCGTCATCTGCGCGCTCTTCGAGCGCTTCGGCCATCTCCAAGGCTGGTCGCTGCCGGAAGTGGCGGTGCTCTACGGCCTGGCGAACGTCTCCTTCGCGCTGGCCGAGACGCTGGATTACGGCTTCGATTCCTTCCACCAACTGGTGAAGTCCGGGGAATTCGACCGCCTCCTCCTCCGGCCGCGCGGCACCGCGTTCCAGGTGGCGGCCAGCGGCGTCCACGTCCGGGTGGGGAGGCTGCTGCAGGGGCTCATCGTGCTCGCCTACGGCCTGTCGGCCCTCGCGCTCACCTTCACGCCGGAGAAGGTCGCGCTGCTGATCCTCACGATCGCCGGCGGTGCCGCGCTCTTCTTCGGCCTGAAGGTCCTGCAGGCCACCCTCGCCTTCTGGACCACGGAATCCATCGAGGTGGTGAACACCGTGACCTACGGCGGCGTGGAGACCATCCAGTATCCGATGCCGATCTACGAGAAGTGGTTTCGGCGGTTCTTCACCGTGGTGATCCCGCTGGCCTGCGTGAACTACTTCCCGGCGCTGGCGCTGATGGATCGCCCCGACCCGCTCGGCACTCCTCCCGCCGTGCACTGGCTCTCGCCGCTGGTCGGATTCCTGTTCCTCTTTCTCAGCCTGAGGATCTGGCGGTTCGGCGTTCGGCGCTACCGCTCCACGGGAAGCTGACTCGGCGGCGCGAGCAGGACCGGATCTCCGGGTCCCTTGCGGTTCGAGAGCAGGACGTAGTCGTTCTCCTCGAACCGGCTGTCAGCCTCGACGCGTACACCGGCCGGAAGCGTTCCTCCGATTTCCGCGGTCCACTCCCTGAAATCGTCCTGACGCACGATGACGAAACGCTCCTCGTTCTCGCGCAGCCACTCATCGAGACCCTTGCGACCCACTATGCGGTGGACCTTTGCCGAGGAGTAGTAGACCCACTTCTGGGAGAGGGACCCCTTGTCGCTGGCGAAGCCGAGTTTCGCATCTTCCCCCGCGCGCGTCCGCCACGGCGTAAGGATGGGGCGGACGGAGTTGGCGGGGTTCGAGTGGGGAAACAGGACCTGGTGCTGGGCCGCGATCGGCAGCGCCGTGAGCATGGCCAGCCCCGCGAGGGCGGCGGTGGTGGGGCCGCGAAGCGCGGCCAGGAGGACGGCTCCGCCGAGGACCACAGCGCCGATTCCCGCCCCGCGCACCATCCCGAGGGCGAGGGGAAGCTCCGCTTTCCGATTGACGATGTCGGGATAGACCGCGAGCGCCAGGCCCCCGAGGACCGCCACGGCGGCCACGCCGGCTGCCGGAAATCGCGCGAAGCGGGCGGTCGTCCCGGATCTCGCCGCCACCACCGCCCGGGCCGCGAACCACCCGGCCAGCAGCATTCCGGGCGCCAGGAGGGGATCGAGGTAGTTGGAACGCTTGCTGCCCGAGAGGCTGAGGATCGCGAGACCGGTGAGGGCCCACACGAGGAGCAGCAACACTCCCCGGCGCTCCGAGGTGGGGATGCTCCTCGACCGGTACAGCCACACCGCCCCCGGCAGGAGGAGCACGCCCGGCAGCAGCACGAGCGGATAGCGCAGGAGGTGGTAGTAGAACGGTTTCTGGTGAACGTTCCCGCTGACGATGCGGCCGTACTCCCCCATGTCCATCCACACCACGAGGGGGGCGACCACGATCAGCAGTCCGGGCACGAGCCAGCGCCAGGGAATGCGGCCGCGCTGTCCGGTGAGGAGGAGATAGAGAAGGACCGGGGGGAGCACGAATACCGGCGCCGCCCATTTCGAAAGGATGCCGAGCGGGAGGGGGACGAAGAAGAGGAGGAACGAGACCCACCCGGGCGCCCGCCGCCGCTCGAAGAGCGCGAATCCGACGAAGGAAAGGCAGACGAAGAATGTGAGCACCACGTCCATTCTCGCCAGGCGCGCCTCTTTCACCATCGCGGGGGCCACCGCCAGAAGGAGGGCGGCCCAGAATCCCGCCGGCCGTCCGAAGAGGATCGTTCCAAGCCAGCCCGCGAGGAGCACCACTCCGACGCCCGCCAGCGCCGAGGGCAGTCTCGCCGCGGCCTCGTCCACGGCTCCCGTGAGCTTCGATGCGCCGACCATCAACCAGAACACCAGCGGCGGCTTCTTGGCGTAGGGCTCGTAGTTCTCGGTGAGGTGGATGAAGTCGCCGCTCAGGGTCATCTCGCGCGCGACCTCGGCGTAGCGGGTCTCGTCGGAACCCCAGAGGTCGGTGCGCCCGAGGCCGGGGAGCATCAGGAGCATGGCCAGCAGGACGGGGACGAGAATCGAGAGACGATGATCGGTCAGCGGTCCGCCTCCTCAGATGCCGGGTTCAAGGCGGGGATTCTACCGCATCGCTCACTCGAGACGCAGCGGGACCGTCTGCGAGCCGCCCCGGCCCACGGTGATCTCGCGTTCCACCGGGCTCTCTCCCTGCTTCATCACCATCAGCGTGTAGTTGCCGGGCAGCGCCAGGAGGACGGCTTCGCCCTCGGCGTCGGTCGCCGCCGACCCGCGACCGGTCGATCCGGAGCGCAGGAAGATCCGGGCGCCCGCCACCGGCGCCCCGGCGGCGTCCGTGACCTGGATGACGAGTTCCGTGGGTGACTCCAGATCGATGCGGACGCCCCTGCGGTTCTCGCCGGGACCGATCTCGATCTCTCCGCTGCGGCCCTCGAAGTTCCCGAGCGTCGCCTTGATCCGGTAGCGGCCCGCCGCGAGGTCCTCGAGCGTGAAGCTGCCGTCGGCGCCCGACTTGACGCGCGAGCGCCCCCGGAACGAGAAGATGTCATTCAGACCGGGCTGCCGGAGCGACTCGAGCGTCAACTGGGCGTTCTTCGCCGGTTGCCCCGTCGGCAGGAAGACGGTCCCTTCGACGCGAGAGGGCGTCACGGTCAGTTCCACCTTCACCGTCTCCCCCGCGCGGACCGAGACTTCCTTCATGGTGTTGTCCACGCGCAGGGTGTAGCGGCCGGAGGGCAGACCCTTGAATTCGAACGAGCCGTCGGCGCGGGGGTTGCTGAAGCGCGGGATCCGGATGCGCACGTCGTCTTCGGCCGTATCTTCCTCGTCCTGCGGCTCGATGCGCACCGGCCGACGCACCGGTTTGCCCGCATTATCGGTTACGGTGCCGACGATGCCGCCGAGGAGCGGGCTCAGGATGTCGTGGCGGGAGATCTGGCCCTCCAGCACGCGGACCATGTCCGGCCCGAGCTTCACCTCCTGCGGCTCCTTCGGCTGGTTGCCCATGCCGGAAATCGAGATCGATACCGAGGCCGAGGCCGTGGTGCCGCCGGTTCTCAGGCGCACCCGATAGGTTCCCGGCTCCAGGTGGTCGACGAGGTAGACCCCCTTGTTGTCGGCCTTCACCGCCCGGCCGAAGTCGCCCATGATCTGGACCCCGGAACGCACCTGGGAGAGCATCACGGTGGCGCCCGGGACCGCCTTTCCGTCGGGTCCGTAGACCGTCCCGGTGATCGCGCCTCCTTCGCCGAGGGAGAGCAGGATGCCGGTGATGTCCCGCCCCTTCTCGACGACGACGTTCTCTTCCCTGGCCGAGGCGAGATCCTCCTTGCGGGCCACCACCGAGTACTCCCCGGGCGCCACGCCGTCGAGCACGAAGCGGCCGGATTCATCGCTTTTCGCGGTCTTGCCGCCGGCCATGCGGAGGTTACCGCCGGTCATGCCGAGGACCATGTGCGTCCGACCCGCGAGGACGACCTCCGCCCCGGCCACGGGTTCTCCGGTGCGCATGCGAACCACCACTCCGGTGATCCGGGCCCCCCGATCGAGAGTGAGGTTCACGCCATCGGTGATGCTGCCGGCCACCACCTCGAAGGGCTCCGAGGTCTTGTCGAGATGGCCGTCCGAGGAGGCCTTCGCGGTGTAGCGTCCGGGCTCGAGCCCGTTGAAGGTGAAGATCTCGTCCCGGGGTTCGAAGACCCGCCCGGCCACGGTGCGGCTCGGGCCGAGCCGGCGGTTGGTGCGGATGACCGTGGTTCCCTGCCCCGAGACCCGAAGCCGGTTCAACTGAACGCGGTAGGTCTGGCCGATGGGAGCGCCGCCCGGCCCGAAGACCGTGCCGCGCACCGCGCCGCCCTCCTTCAGCACGAGTCGCGCCTCGACGGTCTTTCCGGGCAGGAGCTTCGCCGTCACCGTGGCGGGGATGGCGGTGGGGCTTCCCGCGGCCCGCACGCTGACGGTCTTCCCGCCCGGGAGGTCCTCGATGGTGGCCCGCCCCTCGGCGTTCGTCACCGCGTCCCGGTTCGCCCCGGGGACCTTGTCGACCGCGGTGGAGACGCTCGCGCCCGGCACCGGCCGGTCCTTGGCGTCGAGGACGATCACCGAGAGCGTGGCCGGCTCACCGTCCACCGGTTCAACATCGGCGTCCGGGTCGTCGGTGAGCGGGGGGAGGATGGTGTCCGCGTCCTCTTCTTCCACCGGCGGGGAGGTCGGCCCCCGGCCGGTGTCGAGGGCGTCGTCGGTCAAGCTCGAGACCACGATGAAGGCCAGTATGCCCAGAGCCACGAGCGCAAAGAGGATCAGGGGTAGAGATCGCATGTCGGTTCTCCCGTCGCCGCACCCTATCAGTTTGTACGGGGAAGCGCCTCGCCCTGTACCGCCGATTCAAAACTCACCGGAAGTCCTCCTTTCGCAGTCCGAGTCGCGCCATCTTCTCGTGAAGGGAGCGGGTAGTCATTCCGGATCGTCGGGCGGTCTCGCCGATCCTCCCGCGCGTGAAGGTGAGTTGGGCAACGAGGTACTCGCGTTCGAGGTCCGTGAGGAGTTCCTCTCGCAAGGCCCTCCAGGGGCGCTCTTCGAAACCGGGCGGGAATCTCGCGGCGGCGGCTTCGACGCGGCTGGTCGGATCCCTGGTTTCGGCTCCCGCGATGACCGCCGGGAGGTGCTCCAGCCGGATCTCGTGATCCTCGGTGAGCAGAACGGCTCGCTCGACCACGTTCATCAGCTCGCGGACGTTTCCGGGCCAGCGGTGGGCGACGAGGGCCCTCAAGGCTTCGGGCCGGATGGCGGCGACCTCGTTACCGATGAGCGCGCGGTAGTGATCGATGTAGCTCGCGGCCAGGGACGGAATGTCCTCCCGGCGTTCCCGGAGCGCGGGGAGCGTCAGCGAGACGACCCCCAGTCGATAGAAGAGATCCTTCCGGAAGGTCCCCTCCTCCGCCGCGGCCTCCAGGTCCCGGTTGCTGGCGGCCATCACGCGGACGTCCACCCGGATCGGCCGCTCGCCCCCGATCGGTTGGAACTCGTGGTCCTGGAGGACGCGCAGGAGCTTCACCTGCAGGTGCAGAGGCATCTCACCCACCTCGTCCAGAAAGAGCGTGCCGCCGTGGGCGAGCTCGAAGTGTCCCCGCCGGCTGCGGGTTGCACCGGTGAAGGCCCCCTGTTCGTGCCCGAAGATCTCGCTCTCCAGCAGGCCCTCCGGCAACGCTCCGCAGTTCACCGCGACGAACGGGCCGGTGGCCCGTGGGCCTTCGGAATGGATGGCCCGGGCAAGGCGCTCCTTGCCGACCCCGGTCTCGCCGAGAACGAGGAGGGTCGTGTCCGTATCGACGACCCGCTGGACCACCGACATGAAGGCCTGCATCGCCACGCTGTCGGAAACGAAGTCGGCGAGGCGGGGAGGGCCCTGCGCCGGCCGCTGCTCCATCATCCTCGACAGGCGAGCTCTGCGGCGGTCGAGCACCGAGCGCAGGAGATCTCCGAGGGCTTCGGTGGGAATGCGGGAGGACAGAACGGCCTCGCACCCCGCAGAGAGCAGGGCGGCGTGCAGCTCGGGATCGTCCCCTTCGGCGAAGACGACGATATCCGGAGCTTCCGGAGCCTTACGGAGCAGCTCGATCGAATCCCGGTGGGGCCTCGGAATCCGGGTCAGCGACACCAAAAGCAGGTCCGCGGATTCCCGGGCAATGCTGGGCCAGGTGGTCTTGGTAATCCTGGGAGTCTTCACCAGGATGCCCGGTCGCGCCAGCACGGCATTCAGGCGACGGCGAAGAGGAGCGGGGCCGATGGCCAGGAGCACGCGGGAAAGCATAAGAGTTTAAGCCTCCGATGCTGGAGAGATAGGAGTCTATGCCTCTCATGTTATCGGAAGTCAAGGCTCCTTTTCTTGTGCCTGCCCTCCATGGTGGGATGTGGCACGGGGAGTGCTCTTCGTTCCCTTCCGGCCGGAGACCTGGCGCAAAGGAACTGCGCCGCTGTCTCGATCCTGAGCCGGAATGGAGAAGCGGATGTCGGACAAGGCCGCACGTGTCAAGAAGCCGAAGGCCGCGAAGATCGTCAAGAAGGCGATCCGAAAGGGCCACCCGCGCCCCAAGGCGTGAGCGGCTCGAACGAAGGGCAGTATGGAGGGATCAAGATGCGCGGTTACATCATGCTGGTACTCGTCCCCGTCGTCTTCCTGGGATTCATGGCGGCCATCGCCGCCGCTCCCGAGGAGGACGCCTGCGACATGAAAACCGTAGTGAAAGGGTTTTACTGTGAGGCTTGCGAGGAGGTCATGATGACCGCCGACCTCGTCTCCGACGTGACGTACTACGCCTGCCCGGATTGCGACGAGACCTCCGACGAGGCCGGTGACTGCGAGTTGTGTGAAGTCGCGCTCGTCAAGAAGGTGTCCGGAAAAGGAGTCTGCAAGCACTGTCTGAAGAAGCCGTCGGCGGCCGAGGTCTGCGAGAAGATCTACTACTCCTGCCCGGACTGCGATGCCGTGTCCAGGAAGCCCGGCAACTGCGCCGACTGCGAGGTCGCGCTCGAGAAGCAGGTCGACCGGGCCGTGATCTTCTACGTCTGCGCCGAGTGTGGTCAGCAGTCACTGAAGGCGGGCAAGTGCACGGATGCCGAGTGCGAAGGCCACGGCAAGCCCCTGGTGAAGGAGTGCTCCTCAAGCGGCGAATTCCCGCACGGTGGGGAGGAGTAACCCGAGTCGAATTCCCCGCGCCGATCCGGACTCACGGGTCGGCGCGGTGGATTCCATCGAGGGCGCCGGGCCCTCGGCGCCTTGGGGTCCGGTCGGGATGCAGCCCGACCCTCCGATGGGGGCTGCCGGGATCTCAGATCTCCGAACGCGCGGCCTCCCGCACCCATTCGTTCTCGTCGTCCCTGGCCACTCGCTCGAGGAGCCCGTAGATGCGCTGTCCGCAGGGCTCGTCCACGTACTTGAAGCGCGCGAGTTCCTTCACGATCTGGACCCGGAAAACGGGTTGGCACGGGGTGTCCAGAAGCAGCGTCTCGGAAACGTCGATGCCCGTGGCGCGGGAGGGCTCATAGGAGAGCAGGGCCGTCAGGGCTCCCCGCCGGATCGACTCGTCACGGTCATCCGACAGCGCCACCTCCGTCACCATCTTTGTCTCCTCCGCGTGGATGGCCAGGCGGAAGAACCGGGCGTAGTCCACCGCCTCGGCGGGACGGTAGAGGGGGAGCAGGGAGGCGAACTTCCCGCTCAGGCCGCGAATCGGATCCGGGAGTTCCTCGTCCGAGTAGCGCGCGGAAATCTCCCGGACCAGCGCGGTGACGATCTCGGGGCGCTGGCGGTCGTTCAGGGCCTCCTCGAAACGACCCGCGCCGACCACGGCGGTGGCCAGGGAGGGAATGTGCCGGGGCTCGTGGTTGCCGGTCGTGAGGAGCAGGAGGGCGGCCTGGGCGCCCTCGGGCCCCGCGCCGGCCAGACCCTCGATGGCCGCGGAGCGAACACTCGGATCGGGATCCATGAGAGCGGCCAGTACGATCGGGGTGAGGTCGATGAGACGGGTCTGTCCCACGCCCGCGGCCCGAACCGCCGCCTCCCTGGCGGTGGTGGTTTGCGCTTCGGATAGCGCCAGGATCCGATCCATCACCCCGGGTGCGACGGACGCCAGCCGTCCGAGAGCCTGGGCGGCCTGGGCTCGGAGGACGTCATCGGACTCCGCGACCGCGATCTGTTCGATGCGGAGAATGGCCGCCGCGCATTCCTGCCGGTCTCCCTCCGCGGAGTCCCTCGCCGTGCGTTCCAGCCTGGCGAGCAGGGTGGTGTTCGGGGGAGGGTTCGGTGACACGCCAGCTTCGGGGATCTGCTCCCCCTCCCCGGGCGCGTACGCGGGCAGAGGGGCGGGTGAATCGGGTGCCGAGGCACCGACCCGGCCCACGGTGGGGTCAGGGGCGGTGGAAGAAGGCGTGGATTCGGAGGGAAAGAGGGAAAGCACCAGCCCGCCTCCGATCAGGACGCCGCAGAACAACCCGCCGAAGAAGCCCTTCATGCCCTCTCTATACCGACTCGACGCGATTTCCCCTCCACTCGTCTCACTTCCCCCCGCGCTCCGAGATGAAGCGACCGGAAGATCCACGCGTGCGCGCCGGCCACGGGTCCGCTATTCTCTTCGTGGCTCGCTGACGGGGGACCCCATGAGAACGAGTGATTCGGACCCACTTCTGATCAACCCCGTTTCCCTGCCCGGCACGGGGCGGATCGGGCTCACCTTCTGTCCCGGCAAGAAGCAGGACCACGGCTTGACCGGGCCCTGGGATCGGGACCTCGCCGCCGACCTCGACCGGATCGGGGAGTTCGCCCCGGTCGCGCTCGTGACGCTGATGGAGGGGGCCGAACTCGCCGGCGTCCAGGCTCCTCCCGAGCTTCTCGAGGCGGAGGTCACCGCGCGGGGCATGGACTGGTACCACCTGCCCATCGTGGACGTCAGTGTTCCGGACGAGACCTTCGAGCGTCGGTGGGTCCTCGCCGGGTCCCGATTGCGCGCGGAGCTTCGTGCGGGGAAGGACATCGTCCTGCACTGTCGCGGTGGGCTGGGACGCACCGGGACGATCGCCGGACGGCTGCTGGTGGAACTCGGTATGGACGCCGAGGAGGCAATCGGGGCCATCCGCGCGGCGCGGCCGGGTTCCATCGAGACCCCGGAGCAGGAAGAGCACGTCCGAAAGGCCGGGGTCGTGGCCGAAGCGCCGGACCTCTCCGAGCGGATCGCCGGTTCTCTCGTGGCCGGCGCGATCGGCGATGCCCTCGGGGCGGCGGTGGAGTTCGACGATTTCGAGCGGATCGTGGAGCGGTTCGGACCGGAGGGCATCCGGGGTTTTGAGAAGACCTACGACAAGATCGGCGCGGTCACCGACGACACCCAGATGCTGATGTTCACCGCGGAAGGCGTCATCCGGGGATTCCTCGAGAATCCGGATTCCACGGTGGGGGAGATCGTCCGGGCGGTGTGGGAAGGCTACCAGCGCTGGCTCAAGACCCAGAGCGAGCCGCGCGATCCCGAGGCGCGCCCGGACGGCTGGCTGCTTACTGTGCCGGACCTCTGGTCCCCGCGGGCCCCGGGCAACACCTGCCTGAGTTCGCTCTACTCCGGCGAGATGGGCACCACCATGCTGCCCCGCAACAACTCCAAGGGCTGCGGCGGCGTGATGCGCGTGGCGCCGGCGGGGTTGGTGGGGAGCCTGCTCGATTCCCCGGAGGCGGTTTTCGCCCTCGGCAGCGGCACCGCCGCCACCACCCACGGCCACCCCTGCGGCTACCTGTCCGCCGGGTTCCTGGCGACGATGCTTTTCGAGATCGTCAAGGGTGAGGCCTTCGAGGACGCACTCTCCTCGGCGGCCGCGTGCCTGACCGCCCAACCGAGCAACCGGGAGACCTTCGCCGCCATCGAGGCCGGGGTCCGCACGGCCGGAGAGGGTCCTCCCTCGGTCGCCGCGATCGAGGCCCTCGGCGGCGGCTGGGTGGGGGAGGAGGCGCTCGCCATCGCCCTGGCGTGCTCGATACCGGCGGACGACATCAAGGCCGCACTCCTTCGCGCCGTGAACCACGGCGGCGACAGCGACAGCACCGGGGCGGTGACCGGCAACATCCTCGGCGCACTCCTCGGCGCGCGCGCGATCCCGCCGCACTTGTGGCAGAAGGTGGAGATGCTCGACCCGTTGCTTCGGCTCGCGGAGGATCTCGCGCTGCTTTGTGGCGGCGCGCCGGAGGGTTGGACGGAGGAGGCCCGGCGAAGGTACGGCGTGCTCTGACCTGCACGGGGGGTATCAGCGCGAGTCAGGTTGATCCCTACCAAGACCCCTCGGAGGGCACGGCTCCGTCAGCGCCTGGATCGATTCAAGGGGGAGGGAAAACAGATCTAGGGGGGCGTGCCGACCCGCAAGCCCAAGGGGGGCGGGGAATGGTGGGTGGACGGGGTTGGAACGGCTCGGGGAGGGGGGCGCCCGATCCCGCAATTCCAGGGGGAATGAGCAAGGGTGGTTAAGCGAGGCCGACACGGCGGTCGGTCCTCAAAAAGGACTCCCGGTGTTGTTTTTCCGCCTTCATCGGGTCAGTCCTCTCCTTCCAACTCGCGGATCAGTTCCGCGGCTTCGGCCTCGAGCCTCCCGTCCTCCCCGTCCGCGACGATTTTCCGGAGGGTCGGGAGAGCGGCCTTCGCCGCGTCCCCCATTTCCCACAGGGCGTACAGGGCGGCGAGCCTGACCTCCCGGTTCTCGTCCGTGAGAAGTTTCACCAGAATCGGCACCGCATTATCGTGCCCCTGGCCGGCCGTCCCGACGGCCCGGGCGCCGGCTGACCGGAGTCCGGCATCCGGGGCGGCGACCGCCTTTTCGGCTTCGACGAAGAACTCGCCTTCGTCCGCGTCGAGAGCGTGGAGGAGGTAGAGGAGCGTCAGGCGACGGGCCGGGTCGGTGGTGGTGGAGAGGGCCTCCCGGATGGGGCGGATGGCCGCCTCTCCCTTCCCCTTCAAGGCCTGGACCGTGGTGTAGTCGGCCACTCCCCGCTCGAGCACGGCCTTGAGGATGTAGGGTACGAGCGGCGCGGCTTCCGGTCCGGTGCTTCCCATGCAGTCGGCCACCGTGTCTCGCAGCTCGGGGTGCTCGGGGAGGAAGGCGAGGAGTTCGGCCATGAACCGCTCGTCCCGGTAGGCCCTCACGAGGAGCACCTCGAGGAAGTAATCGCGCGGTCGGGGCAGGCGAAGGGCGGCGAAGCACTGCTCGGTGGTCAACTGGGCCTTGAGCCCGGCCAGTACACTCGCCGCGGCCTCCGCCACCTCCGTCCGCTCGTGCTCGAGGAGATCGAGGAGATCGGGGATTGCATTCCTCGCACCGGGCCCGATCTGCCGGAGGGCCCGGGCCGCGGCGGTGCGCAGCCAACCGGCCCATGGTTCGTCGGCGCGTCCGTCCTCGGGCGTGGCCTTCAGCGCCTCGACCAGGGCGGGAACCGCTCCGGCCGCCCTCTCCCCGTAAGGCCGGATCGCCTCGGCGCTGGTCACTCGCACCTGGAGGTCCGGATCGGAAAGTCCCCGGATGAGGATGTCGAGGCACTCCTGACGCCCGCGAGCGATCCTCTGAAGCGTTTTCTGCGCCGCCGCCCGCACCCAGGGATAGTCGTCTTCCGCCGCGGCGAGAAGTGCATAGAGCACTTCCGGAGAAGGGGACTTGACGATGGTCCCAAGGATCGTCGCGGCGCGCCTTCTTACGTCCCCGTCTTGATGTGTGAGGAGGGCCGCGATCTCCGACGCGGCGGGTTCGGAGCGGTGCCGATCCCCCCGGTAGACGCTCTTCTCGAGATGGCGAAGGGCCTCCATCACCACCCGAACGTCCTCGTCCTCGAGGGCCCGCACGAGGAGGGGAAGCGTCAACTCCCAGTCCGCGTCGAGTTTCGCGAGGGCGCCGACGGCGACGAGACGGATCGGCGCATCGGCCGCGGTGAGGGAGCTCTCGAGGTCCGCCGGATCGAGCCCCGCGAGGGAATCGCTGATCATCAGGAAGTCCAGCGCTCCGCCGCGGCGGGAAGGGTCTTCGAGAAGCGGCGTGATCTGATCGATCACCGCGGGTCCCAGCTCGAGCAGGCACTTCACCGCCGGGGCGCGCTCCTGCCAGTCCCAGCGATTGAGGATCGCGATGAGCTGCGGGATGGCCGCTTCGCCCATGCCGAGGATCACCTCGTGCGCCGGCTCCCGGACTCTCTCATCCGCCGCCCTCGTCAGGTAGAGGAGATCCGGCACCGCAGCAGCGCCTCGGGGGCCCAATTCCGAGATGACTTCGAGCGCTCGCTCGCGGGCGGTCGGGTCTTCGTCGTACAGGGCGTTCGAGAGCGCCGGCACCGCCTCCTCGCCGATCGCCAGCAGAGCCTTCCTCGCCACCGCCCGCTCGGCCTCGTCCCCCGGCTTTTCGGAGAGAATCCCCACCAGGGCGAAGGTCGTCTTCGGCCCCCCCCGGCCCAGCCGGGCCACCTCCTCCGCCGCGAGAATCCGCTCTTCGCTGCTGCCGTTGCGAAGAGCCTCGTTGAGCCGCGCGAGTTGGTCGGCGGGGCTCTCGCCGCAGGCGGGGGCGGCGAGAAGAAGGAGAAGACAGATCCAGGGCCGCAGCGTCATGAAAGGCATCCTACCACGCCAATTCCGACCTACCGTGCCGGGCCCAATTGGTCGATTTTGGCGGCCTGGCGTCCGCGGCCGACACGGCGGTCGGCCCTCCAATAATGTGTTCACCCTCAGGCGAACAGCGAAGCGCCTTCGCCCGCCCCCGCTTCAGGCGTCAGCGTGTTGGGGTAGGGAGAGCGGCGCGAAGGCGCCGGTCGAGCGTAGGGGCGTACCACGCCCCTGATAATGATGCACCGGGGAGGAGCCCCGCCGGGGCTCCGACCTCGGCGGCCGACATCGTCGACCGCCGCCCCGAGGAGCAGAGCGACGAGGGCGGTGCCGGGCCCAATTGGTCGGATTTGGCGTACTGGGGACATGAACCGGTTCCCGCCGCTCCAATCCGGTGACACAAACGCCGTTCGCCCTGATAATCTGACTAGGGGGCGGATGCCTGCCCGCTGGGCGGAGAGACAGCGATGCTCGAGTTTCTGATCAAGGTGAAGGGGCAGCCGGATCGCACGGTCGAGTGCGACGCGGACAGCCTCGTGGCCGGATCCGCGCGCGCCGCGGAGCTTCGCATTCCGGATCCCGCCGCGGCGGACCGCCACTTCGAGATCTCGACCCGCTCCGTCGGCATCGTCCTCCGCCATCTCGCCGCCGACGGCGAAACCCGGGTCAACGGTGTGGTCGTCAACCAGGTGCGCCTCGGCGTGGGTGATGTCATCGAGGTCGGTGCCGCCACCATCGTCTTCGCCCGCCACGGCGTGGTCGCCCCGGCCCCCGCGGTTCCGAACGGAGGGGAGCCCCGCCCCGCGCCCCGCGCTCCCCGGACGGCGGCGCGCTCCGGATCCCTGGGCCCGACCGTCCTCCTCGTCTTCCTGGTGCTCGCCGCGGGCACGACGGTCTACCTCCTGAACCGGGGCGACAAGGAGGACATCACGATCTCCCTCTTGCCCT
>SWCD01023785.1_pt1 | contig 21916 bp, 18 predicted proteins | sample 4693011 | NCBI WGS metagenome assembly SWCD01 (sample SAMN10267278, study PRJNA491770) | bioreactor metagenome | isolation source: DHS bioreactor inoculated with marine | place: Japan: Omine Ridge, Nankai Trough | reverse complement strand
CCGGGGCTGGCGTATTCGTTCAAGTATTTCCAGGAAGTCGAGGGCGACCTGGTGCTGCCGGCGGGTTTCAAGCCGCTGCGGGTCACGGTGCGGCTGGTCCCGCAGGGCGGTGCGACGGTCGAACAGTCGTTTTCCTGGGCCGACGCAACGCGGCGTTCCGACCCCGGCGCTTGAAGCCTGCACCCCGCTCCCCCATCCTGTGGGCATGGAATCCACCGCCTCCATCGCCGAAGGGCCCGGCTACCAGTCGCTGCAGCGCCCGCTGGACTTCACCCCGGCCGCGGCCGCCAAGGTGCGTGAACTGATCGCCGAGGAAGGCAATCCGGCGCTCAAGCTGCGCGTCTACATCCAGGGCGGCGGCTGCTCGGGCTTCCAGTACGGCTTCGAGTTCGACGAGCAGCAGGGCGAGGACGACCTGGCCATCGTCACCGACGAGGTCACCCTGCTGGTCGATCCGCTCAGCCTGCAGTACCTGATGGGCGCGGCGGTGGACTACAGCGAGAGCCTGCACGGCGCACAGTTCACCATCCGCAACCCGAACGCGAAATCCACCTGCGGTTGCGGCAGCAGTTTCAGCGCGTAGGCGGGCGTTGCATGGTTCGACCGGCAGGATTGTTCGATTCGGGTCGCCACCATCTATTGCGCAACGGGTTCTCGAGGGCAGCGTTGACCTGCCTGACTGCCATCTGCCTGACCATCGTCGTGGGGGCATTTCTCGGCACGCCGGTGAATCCAGTGCAATTCCGGGAACGGCAAAAAGAGCTCGAAACGGCGCTTTCGACAAGCAGGGTGTTTACGGAGGAGGGGTTCGAGGCGTTCATGGCGCCGTCGACCGATCCACATCCAAGACCACCTTTCGTCTTGGCAGTCCTTGACTGGCACGCAATACTCTTGTTGCCATTCGGGCTGCTCGCCACACTTCTTTTCCGGCCTCGCCCGCTTCCGGCTGCTACGATTTCGCTGCTTCCGGCAGTCGTGCTTTATTTTTTGGCAGGGTTTGTTCCAGCAGCATATTTCTTCTTTTCCATACTGTTCGCTTCCTTCGCATTGAAAGCATTTTCGCGCGCTTTCGCGTCGCGAAAGGAAGGCACTACCTGAAGCCCGTTCAAGCCGGGTTCGCTTGGCGAACCCGGCTTGATGAAGTTGGGAGCAACAACAGGCCGCAATGATGACCGTCGTCCCTTTCGCCTTCCTCGAAGGCGCGCTCGATCGCGCCGAGCACCTGCGCGACGATGCCGCTGCGCTGGCCACCATGTGGCCCGGGGCGCGGGTGGTGGTGGTCGATGACCAGGGCCGTGCCGCGGCGGATACCGATGGCGCGCCACTGGCGCTGACCGGGGGCACGCTCGGCGGCGGCCCGGGCGCGGGGCTGTTCCTTGGCCTGCGCGATGGGGAAGGATGGTTCGCGGTGCGCGCCGACGCCGTGTCGGTCGAGGTGCCGCAGTGGGTCGAGCTGCGCAGCGCGGCCGCCAGCTGGCCGGCGTTCGAGGCCACCGCCTTCGCGCAGGCGCGCGCAGTGCTGCATTGGCGCGCGCGCCATCGCCACTGCGGAGCCTGCGGCGGCGAGCTCGAATTCCGGCGCAGCGGCTGGCTCGGGTATTGCTCACGGTGTGCGCTGGAACACTACCCGCGCACCGACCCGGCGATCATCGTCACGGTCAGCGACGGCACGCGCCTGCTGCTCGGACGCGAGGCCCGCTGGCCGCCGCGCCTGTACTCGACCCTGGCCGGTTTCGTCGAGCCGGGCGAGTCGCTGGAACAGACGGTGGCACGCGAGGTGTTCGAGGAAAGCGGCGTGCGCGTGCGCAACGCGCGCTACCTGGCCTCGCAGCCGTGGCCGTTCCCGTCCTCGCTGATGCTCGGCTTCGTCGCCGAGGCCGAGGCGGATGTGCCGGTGGTCGGCGACGAACTCGAGGATGCGCGCTGGTTCACGTTCGCCGAGGTCGATGCCGCGCTGCGCGGGCAGGCGCGCGACCAGGGCCTGCTGCTGTCGCCGCCGCTGTCGATCTCGCGCTGGCTGATCGAGCGTTGGCACGCAGAGCAGGCGGCGGCGTCGCGCTGACTGCCGGCTGGCGCTGCCTCGCCGCCCGGGCGGAGGGGCCAGCCCCGGGTGGATTAAACTCGCCCCATGTTCGTGACCCTGCTCGCCGTCGTGCTCGCCCTCGCGCTGGGCCACCTGGCGCCCTCGCTGGCGCAGTCGCTGCGCGACTACGGCTGGTTCGGACGCTGGATGCAGTGGCTGGACGGGCGCTTCCCCGACGATGGCTTCTGGCGCGGGCGCTACGGCATCGTGCTGGCGCTGCTGCCGCCGCTGCTGCTGGTAGCGCTGTTCCAGTTCGCCATCGACGGCCCGCTGTTCGGCCTGCCAGCGCTGCTGTTCGGCGTCGTGGCGCTGTTCTATGCCTGGGGTCCGGGCGACCTGGACCTGGACGTCGAGGCGATCGTCGAGACACGCGACCCGCACGAGCGCCACGCCGCCGCGTCGCGCCTGTGGCCGCCGGGCGCAGCGGTGTCGCTTGATGGCCCGACGCTGGTCGGCGCGGTGTTCCGCAATGCCCGGCAGCGCTGGTTCGGGGTGCTGTTCTGGTTCCTGCTGCTCGGCCCGTTCGGCGCGCTGCTGTACCGGCTCGGCGCGGTCGCCGCCGAGGGCGAAGCCGCGCAGACGCTGTCGCCGGACATGGTCGCCGGCGCACGCGTCCTGCTGGCCGTGCTCGACTGGCCGGTTTCGCAGCTGATGACGCTGTCGCTGGCGCTGGTCGGGCACTTCGATGCCGTCTTCACGGCGTGGAAGGACAACGGCGGCGCCTCGTTCGCGCTCGACGCCGGCTTCCTCGCCGCCGCCGCGCGCGCCAGCGTGCGCAGCGAACTGGTCGACGAACGGTCGGACTACACCGAATCCGGCGTCGTGGTCCCCGACGCGCTGCGCGCAAGCTCGCCGGAGCTGCCGGAACTGCGCGACGCCATGAGCCTGGTCTGGCGCATCCTGTTGGCATGGCTGGCAGTGCTGGCGATGTTCGTGATTGCAGGCTGGGTGAGCTGACGGCGCTCCGCGGGTACATGGCGCCGTCTAGCCGCAGGTCGGGGTTACGCCCCCGACGCCGGCAATGGCCGCCGACGAAGCATGTGCGTCGGGCACGTAGGCCCGACCTACGGGGTCAGGCCGCATCCCCGCGCAGCGCCCGCACCTTCTCCTCCAGCAGTTTCGCCGTGGCCTCGCGGCCGTCGATCGGCGCATCCGCGACGACCTCGACGTGGGCGCGGAAGCGGCGCGGGACGCGCATGCGTGCCAAGCGCGAGTCGCGGCGGCTCCACATGCTCGCCCACATGCCGCGCAGCGCCATCGGCACCACCGGCACCGGGCGTCCGGCCTCGTTCGCACGCGCCAGTACGCGTTCGATGCCGGACTTGAATCGGGCGATCTCCCCGTCCTTCGTCAGCGCGCCCTCGGGGAAGATCCCGATGATCCCGCCCTCGGCCAGTGCCGCGTCGATGGTGTCGAACGCGGCCTGCATCATCGCCGGATCCTCGCGCGCGCCGGCGATCGGGATCGCCTTGGCGTGCTTGAAGATCCAGCGCATCCCCGGAACGTTGAAGATCTTGTGGTGCATCACCCAGCGCACCGGCCGCGGGATGCTGGCCGACAGGATCAGCGCGTCCATGTAGCTGACGTGGTTGCACACCAGCAGCGCCGGCCCTTCGTCGGGCACGTGCTGCTCGATGCCACGCACGCGCAGCCGGTACAGCGCGCGCACCAGCAGCCACGAGAGGAACCGCATCAGGAACTCGGGCACGATGGTGAAGATCCAGATCGCGACCATGATGTTGAGCAGCGCCAGCGCCAGGAACACCTGCGGGATGGTCCAGCCGAAGTAGCGCTGCACGACGATGCCCAGCACCGCCGCCAGCACGATGAAACCGGCGTTCTGGATGTTGAGTGCGGCGATCACCCGCGACAGCTCGTTCTTCGGCGTGCGGCTCTGGATCAGCGCGAACAGCGGCACCACGAACAGGCCGGCGAACAGACCGATGCCCACCAGGTCGACGACGATGCGCCAGCTGCCTTGCTGCTGCAGGAAGCCAGCGACATCGAGTCCGCTCACAAGCACGGCACCTGGCCGCGCGAAATACAGGTCGAGCAAAAAGGCGCTCATCCCGAACGCGCCCAGCGGCACCAGGCCGATCTCGACCGTGCGCGCCGACAGCTTCTCGCACAGCACCGACCCGGTTCCGGTACCGACCGAGAACAGCGCCAGCGCGAAGATGTACAGGGTCGCCGCGCCGCCGAGGTTGGTCTCGGCATAGGTCGGCAGCTGCGCGGTCAGCACCGTGCCGACGAACCAGAACCACGACACCCCCAGCACCGCGTTGCGCACCGCCAGCTGCTTGCGCATCAGGCGCAGGATCGCCAGCGATTCCGGGAACGGGTTCCAGCGGATTTTCAGGTCCGGCGCGCCCGCCTCCGCGCGCGGGATGAAGCGGCTGACGATGTTGCCGGCGACCGCCAGCGCGATGATCGCGGTGGCGGCGGCGACCGGGCCGTGCGCACCGGCGAGCTTGAAGATCAGGCCGCCAAGGATCATGCCGGTCAGGATCGACAGCGAGGTGCCCATCTCGACCAGGCCGTTGCCGCCGGTGAGCTCTTCCGGCGCCAGCACCGATGGCAGGATCGAATACTTCACCGGTCCGAACAGGGTCGATTGCAGCCCGGTACTGAACAGCGCCACCAGCAGCACGGTCATGCTCTGGGTCAGGAAACCGACCGCCGCCAGCGACATGATCGCGATCTCCATGGTCGTGGTGATCCGGATCAGCTTCGACTTCTCCAGCTTCTCGGCGATCTGCCCGGCGGTGGCCGAGAACAGGAAGTAGGGCAGGATGAACAGCGCCGGCGCCAGGTTGGTGTACAGCGTGCGCTCTTCCGAACTGACACCGAGCCAGAACAGCAGGCCGATGATCGCCTGCCGGTAGACGTTGTCGTTGAACGCGCCGAAGCACTGGGTCACGAAGAACGGCAGGAAGCGGCGCTGCCGCAGCAGGTCGAACTGGTTGTGGCCGGTCATGCGTGCTCCCCGTCGAACCGGCGCGAGCGTAGCAGAGCCCCGCGTCTTGCCAACAGGGCCGCTAACGGCGTAGGAGCGACGTAAGTCGCGAGCTGTTACTGCGCACCTACACGCTCGCGACTTACGTCGCTCCTACGACAAGCCCTCTTCGCGCTCGATCGCGCGCCAGCCGATGTCGTGGCGGTGGAACTCCCCGGGCCAGGAAATCCCGGCGACCTCGGCATAGGCGCGCCGCTGCGCGTCGGCGACGCTGTCGCCCAGCGCGCACACGCAGAGCACCCGGCCACCGGCGGTGACGACATGCCCGCCCTCGACCCTGGTGCCGGCGTGGAAGACCTTGGTGTCGCCGACGTCGGGTACGTCCCAGGAGTTGATGGCGTCGCCGGTGCGCGGCGTGCCGGGATAATTCTCCGCCGCCATCACCACGCCCAGGCTCGGGCGCGGGTCCCATCGGGCCGCGACGCCATCGAGACGGCCTTCGACCGCGGCCTCGACCAGGTCCAGCAGGTCGGACTGCAGGCGCATCATCACCGGCTGCGTTTCCGGATCGCCGAAACGGACGTTGAATTCGATCACCTTCGGCGCGCCGGCCTTGTCGATCATCAGCCCGGCGTACAGGAAGCCGGTGAACGGCGTGCCGTCGGCCGCCATGCCGGCGACGGTCGGCTCGACCACCTCGCGCAGGATCCGCGCATGCACCTCGGGCGTGACCACCGGTGCGGGCGAGTACGCGCCCATGCCGCCGGTGTTGGGGCCGGTGTCGCCGTCGCCGACGCGCTTGTGGTCCTGTGAGGTCGCCATCGGCAGCGCGGTCTTGCCGTCGACGATGCAAATGAAGCTGGCTTCCTCGCCGTCGAGGAACTCCTCGATCACGACCCGCGACCCAGCGGCGCCGAAGGCATTGCCGGCGAGCATGTCGCTGACCGCGGCCTCGGCCTCGGCCAGGGTCGTCGCCACGACCACGCCCTTGCCCGCGGCCAGGCCGTCGGCCTTGATCACGATCGGCGCGCCCTTGTCGCGGACATGCGCAAGTGCCGCATCGACATCCGTGTGCACCGCGTAGTGCGCGCTCGGGATGCCGTGCCGGGCGAGGAAGTCCTTGGCGAAGGCCTTGCTGCCTTCCAGCCGCGCGGCGGCGGCGGTCGGGCCGAAGATGGGCTGCCCGGCGTCGCGGAAGCGGTCGACGATGCCGGCCACCAGCGGGCCTTCCGGGCCAACCACGGTCAGCGCCACGGCTTCGCGTGCGGCCAGCGCCAGCAGGCCGTCGAGGTCGGTCGCGGCCACGTCGACATTGCGGCATTTGTCCTCGCGCGCAGTGCCGGCATTGCCGGGCGCGACCAGGATTTCCGTCGCGCGCGGTGATTGCGCCAGCTTCCACGCCAGCGCGTGTTCGCGACCGCCGGAACCGATGACGAGGATTTTCATGCATTGCTCCTTGCGAACGGTGTTTGTAGGAGCGGCTTACAGCCGCGAGCTCTTTCTGATCGATGTGGTACGGCGAAAAGCTCGCGGCTGTAAGCCGCTCCTACAGCGGTGTTCAATGCCGGAAGTGGCGCACGCCGGTGAACACCATCGCCATGCCGTGCTCGTCGGCCGCCGCGATCACTTCCTTGTCCCGCATCGAGCCGCCGGGCTGGATGACCGCCCGGATGCCGGCGTCCGCGGCGGCATCGATGCCGTCGCGGAACGGGAAGAACGCATCGCTGGCCATCACCGAGCCTGCGACGACGAGACCGGCTTCCTCGGCCTTGAGCCCGGCGATCCGGGCGCTGATCACCCGGCTCATCTGCCCGGCACCGATGCCGATGGTGCGCTGGTCGCGTGCATAGACGATGGCGTTGGACTTGACGTACTTGGCCACGCGCCAGGCGAACAGCAGGTCGTCGAGCTGGGCCTCGCCCGGTGACTGCCTGGTCACGACCTTGAGCTCGTCGCGGGCGACTTCGCGGATGTCGCTGGTCTGCATCAGCAGTCCCGAGCCAACGCGCCTGACGTCGAAGTTGTTGCGGCCGTCCCCGTGCGGGATCCGCAGCACGCGCACGTTGGCTTTCTTCTTCGCATATTCGAGCGCGCCATCCTCGTATTCCGGCGCGATCAGCACCTCGACGAACTGGCGGTCGAGGATGAGCCTGGCGGTTTCGGCATCCAGCCGCGTATTGAAGGCGATGATGCCGCCGAAGGCACTGGTGGGGTCGGTGGCGTAAGCCAGCTCGTAGGCGTCGCCGCAGGCCGCGCCGGTCGCCACGCCGCAGGGATTGGCATGCTTGACGATCACGCAGGCCGGCGCCTCGAACTGGCGCACGCACTCCCATGCGGCATCGGCATCGGCCAGGTTGTTGAAGCTCAGCTCCTTGCCCTGCAGCTGGGCGAAAGTGGCCAGGGTGCCCGGCACCGGCCACAGGTCGCGGTAGAACGCGCCGTGCTGGTGCGGATTCTCGCCGTAGCGCAGGTCCATCACCTTGACGAAATTGCTGTTGTTCTGCGCCGGGAACAGCGCCTGCGAGCCATCGGCCTGGATCGCCGACAGATGGTTGCCGATGCAGGCGTCGTAGCTGGCGACGTCGTTGAACGCGGCCACTGCCAGCTCGAAGCGGGTCTTGCCCGACAGCGTGCCGTCGCTGGCTTCGAGCTCGGCGACAATGCTGGCGTACTGGGCCGGATCGGTGGCCACCGCGACGCGGGCGAAGTTCTTGGCCGCGCTGCGCAGCATCGCCGGACCGCCGATGTCGATGTTCTCGATCACTTCCTCGAAGCTGCTCGACGGATCCGCGGACACCCGCGCGAACGGGTACAGGTTCAGGACCAGCAGGTCGATCGCGTCGATGCCGTGCGCGGCCATCACCGCGTCGTCGGTGCCGGCGCGGCCGAGCAGGCCGCCGTGGATCTTCGGGTGCAGGGTCTTGACCCGGCCGTCCATCATTTCCGGGAAACCGGTGACCTCCGACACGTCGCGCACCGCCAGCCCGGCCTCGCGCAGCGCCCGGGCGGTGCCGCCGGTGGACAGCAGCTCGACGCCGCGCGCGGCCAGGCTGCGTGCCAGTTCGACCAGGCCGGTCTTGTCGGAGACCGACAGCAGCGCGCGGCGGATGGGCACCGGCGGGCCGGAGAGGTGGTCTGGGGTCATGGGCCGAAGCTGCGCGAAAACAGGGGCGAATTATACCGGCCGGCGTTCGCCAGCGCGGGTGCATTTGCAGGAGCGCACCATGCTTATCGACAACATGGGCGCGATCAGGCATTACCGGTAAGGCCTGTCGCGCCCAAGGGGCGCTCCTACAACGTCCCGGTCAATTCAGGCCGTATTCGCGCAGCTTGCGGCGCAAGGTCGCGCGGTGGATGCCGAGCATGCTCGCGGCGCGGCTCTGGTTGCCGTCGCAGTGGTTCAGGACTTCCACGAACAGCGGAATCTCGAGTTCGCGCAGTGCGATCTCGTACAGGTTGTCGGCGCCGCTGCCGTTGAGATCGCCCAGGAAGCGTCGCACCGAAGTCGCGACATGGTCGCGCAGTGGCGCACGCGGCGTGTTGCGGTTGGTGGTGTCGGTGCGTTCAGCGGCGTTCAAACCTGATCCCCGGATCGTGTCGCGCCCGGCTGCGGGCAGCGGGGGCGGCAAGTCTAGCGCGCCGTCGTCGCGCGCGCCAATGCGATGTCCTTTGGAAGGTCAATGCAGCTCGAAATCGAAGGCGACGCTGTGCGCCGCTGGTTCGAGCACGTCCATGGCGACGGTCGCGCTCTGTCCGCTTGCCAGTTCGTCTTGCGTTGGCGCTGCATCCAGGTACTCGCGCGCGCTGAAGTCGCGCGCGGCCACCGGCCTGCCATCGATGTCCGACAAGGTCAGCCGCAGTCGCGGCCAGGGCTGCGGCCAGCGCGCGTCGTTGCGGAAGGTTGCGGTGACGCGCAAGGCTCCGCTGCGCGACGGGTGCGGGCGCACGTCGCGTGCGAGCAGCACGAACGCCGACGGTTCGCGCCAGGGCGGCAGGCTGCAGTGCAGCGCGCCGCACAGCGTGGTCAGCCAGGGGCGCCAGCGCGCTTCGGCGGCAAGCTGTGCCCGGTCGGACAGCAGCAGCTGCAGCACCAGCAGCAGCGCCAGGCCGGCGATCGTCGCCGGGATCTTCCAGCCGGTGCCGGAGCGGCTGCCGGCACCGCCATGGGCGAAGCTGGGCGCCGGCTTGGCTGGCGCAGCGGCGACCAGGGTGGGCGTCGCCGGGGCCGGTGCGGATTCTGGTACAGACGGTGTGGCGACACCAGGTGCCGGTGCGGGTTCGGCTTCCTCCAGGCCGGGTGCGGGCGCGGTCTTGTCCTCGTCCGGCTCCGCGGCCGTGCGCTCGCTGTCCTTGCCTGGGTCGGCTTCGGTTTCTGTTGGCGGCGACCCGGCGGCATCGACCTGGGTCGGAATGCCGGCGTCGTCCCCGGCGGACGTGGCGGCGTTGCCGGTCGTGTCGGATGCTGCGCCTGCATCGATGTCGCCAACCGGGGCTTGCGCGTGCTGCTCCCGGATCGGCGATTGCGTATCCGCGGGCGCCGCGGATGCCTTCGGCTTCAGCAGCTTCGCGATGGCCGCGCGGATGCCTTTCGGTGGCGGTAGCTGGGGCGGAGTGTCGTGCGTGGTGTCGTCTGCGGGATCGACGCTGTCCGCGGCCGGTGGCTCCGGTTCCGTGTCCAGCACAGGCGCCTGCGGGTATTCCGCCTGGACCGGAGCCGGTTCAACAGGCGTCGCGTCCGGGTTGGCATCGTCGCTGCTTTGCAACTGCGCGCTTTCCGGTTGCGCATCCGGTGGCGTGGGCGGGGTTTCCACTGCAGCTCCGGCTTCCGTTTGCGGCTGCGCCGGTTTCACGGGTTTGAGAAAACGCGCGATTGCGGCCATCAAGCCTTTGCCGGGAGCGAGCGGCCTGGCGACGGTTTCGTCGCGATGGCCTGCCGCTGGCGTCGCCGCGTCATGCGCGGCGGGTTCGGATTCAGGCGGCGGTTCCGGCGCGGCTGCGGAGGACGTGCGCGTGTCCTGGTCCTGCTCCACGGCGGGCAACGGGGCGGGTTCGCGCGCTGCTACGGAGTCGGGAACCGCAGGACTTGCCGCAGGCCCGGGGGTGCTGTCCTCGCCGGCAGCCTCGCGCAGCTGCGCAGCGCAGCGCGGGCAGCGCTCGGGCGGCAGGTCGGTGGCCGGATCGGTGGCGACGAGCGCGTGGCAGTGCGGGCAATTGATGAACATGCGGGCTATTGAATCACGGCGCCGGTCGCTCGCGCAGCCATGTGACGGACGTCAAGTGTTCGTAGGAGCGCACCTGGGCGCGACAGGCTTTAGCGATTGAAGCGGTCGCGCCCAGGTGCGCTCCTACGAACGGCGCATTCCATCAATGCGCACCCAGTCGCCGTCGACCGTCACCATCAGGTCGTCGAACCATGGTCCGTAGCGTTGCAGCAGCGCGTCCTGCTGGCCGTCGAGGATGCCCGACAGCGCGATGTATCCGCCGGGCGCGACCCGCGCGGCCAGCGTGTCGGCCAGCGCATCCAGCGCCGAAGCCAGGATATTGGCGACGACGACCGGATAGGTGGCGACCGGTTCGTCGCCGGGCAGATACACGGCCAGCGCATCGCCGACGTGGTTGCGTTCGGCGTTGTCGCGGGTCGCGGTCAGCGCCTGCGGATCGTTGTCGACGCCGACCGCACGCGCGGCGCCGAGCTTCAGCGCGGCGAGCGCCAGGATGCCGCTGCCGCAGCCGAAGTCGAGCACGGGCCTGTCCTGCAACTCGCCGCGTGCAGCCAGCCCGTCCAGCCAGCGCAGGCACAGCGCGGTGGTCGGATGGGTGCCGGAGCCGAACGCCAGGCCGGGGTCGAGGCGCACCACGGCCGGGTCCACTGTGGGAGCGGCGGAAGCCGCGACGGGGGAAGCCGATGATTGTCCTGGAGTCGCGACTTCCGTCGCTCCCACACGGGCGTCCTTTGGCACCTCGCAGTTCCACGGCACGATCCAGGTGCGCGCGCCGAAGCGCATCGGCGCGTACTGGTCCATCCACACGCGCTCCCAGTCCTGGTCCTCGACCTTGCGGAAGCCGGCGCGCGTCCAGTCTAGCGCCGGATCGAAGGCCTGCAGCGCCGCCAGCAGCGCCAGCGCGTCCGTGTCGTGCGGGAACAGCGCGCTCAGCGTCAGCGATCCCCACAGCGGCGTCTCGCCGACCCCAGGCTCGAGGATCGCCTGTTCGTTGCTCGTTTCCGCATCCGCGTCGAGCAGCGTCACTGCCAGCGCACCGGCATTGTCCAGCGCGCGCTCGTAGCGCGGCTGCTCGGATACGCGACAGGGCAGGGTGAGTTCCAAAAAAGACATAAATGATGCAATTTCGATAAATTCGTCACGAAATCAAATTTGATCAATTGACTTCATCGATGGGGGGGGGTGGATGTCAAAACCAATGGGGGAGAATTTCTGTGAAAAGATCCGCGAAGATAGTGCTCAGCTTAGGCAGCATTAGTGCGGCGCTTTGGCTTGTTTACGCGCTCGTCGATAAACAGCAAATACACATCGCTTCGCGCGCCGCAGAAGCAAAGACTGAATTGGTAGCTGCCGTCGCTCCAAGGAATCGTTCAAGTTTTTCGCCTAAATCTGCACAAAGCCAAAGTAACAAGAGGACATTCAATTCCTTGGAAACTGGATATCGTTGGAATCCTCTAGATCCCGGTATCGCGGAAAACGAAAAGGATGCGGCTTGGCTGAGTGCGCATGGATATCCGGGACCAGACGTCGAAAAGTATTTGATGTCTTTGTCAATCGACGCATTAAGAGCACTAGCTGAAAAGGGAAACCAACCTGCCCAAGCAATTCTAGCCTACAGGTTAGCCCTCTCGGGTGCGTCTGCCGATGAGTTTATGGGAATCCTTGATCGTAGTGCTGCCGCGGGCTCGGTATACGCGACAAAGATGACAGCAGATATTCTCCAGACAGTACCAGAATTCCGGAATCCTGAATTGGCGAGAGCATATTACGGAGTGCTGCTGCGGCGCGGAGATCAAGGAGGAATTATCGCGAATACGGTATTTGGTAGCCAACTCTCGCAAGAGCAATTAGTACGGTCACGCATGCTGGAAGAGGTGCTGTGGCGAAAATTAATGAGTGCAAGGATGCGAATATATGGAAGACCTTTCGACCCCTCCATGAGACCTGGTTTCATCTCGTTAATGGAAAGGGTACAAAATCCACCAAATAAAGGATGAGTCATGAACATTAAGTCCAAAGTACAAAAAAAAAGAATTGTTTTGCTTTCCCTAGTTTTAGCTCCAATTGTCGCTATAGCCTGCACAGTTTACTCAGGCGTGCAGTTTGATATTAATGTGGGTCCTGTTTCTTCCGGATCAGAGCTTGGAGATAAGGTTCAAGCTGCGTTAGGGTCCACATTCGGTGTCGATACATACGTAGAAGGTGTTGTCCGTTATCAGGCTCGATTTCCGATACTGAACTGGACCGGTGGCTTGATGACTATTCCTTTTGTCAAGCAATGTGGACAAGCATTCAAAGAGCGCGCAAAGGAGATTTACAGCGCGTCCATTGGTGGCGCGGATGGTAGCGGAAGCGGTGGTGGAAGTGGGGGCGGCACCGGTGGAGGCTTTGGGATTGTTGGATTCAGACCGATTTACGTAACGGGAACAGTGTGTTCGGGTGGAACTTGCTGGAGTGAGCAGATTTTAGTCGGTTACGATCCGATCTATGGAAGAATCGGAGATGAAAGGCAAGAGGCCTAAGCAATAATCAAAATGTTCAGGCTTTGAATCTCAAGACTCAGCATGCTGATATTTATACGGTCTTCCAGACTCGAAACGAGCGCCGATAATGCGCTCGTTTTTTATCTGATTGACAGCGCCTTGTCCTTCTGCTCGGCCAGCCGCTTCTCCAGATAATGGATGTTCTGGCCGCCCCGCGCGAAGCCAGCGTCGGCGAGGATGCGCTGCTGCAGCGGCACGTTGGTCCTGATGCCGTCGATCACCATCTCGCTCAGCGCCACGCGCATGCGGGCGATGGCCTGGTCGCGGTCGGCTCCATGCACGATCAGCTTGCCGATCATCGAGTCGTAGTTCGGCGGCACGGCATAGCCTTCGTAGACATGGCTGTCCACGCGCACGCCGGGCCCACCGGGGGCGTGGAAGTGCTGGATCAGGCCGGGCGAGGGCATGAAGGTCTCCGGGTCCTCGGCGTTGATGCGGCATTCGATGGCGTGGCCGCGCAGCACCACGTCGCCCTGCCTGATCGAGAGCTTGTGGCCGGCGGCGATCAGCAGCTGCTCGCGCACCAGGTCGATGCCGGTGACCAGTTCGGTCACCGGGTGCTCGACCTGGATGCGGGTGTTCATCTCGATGAAATAGAAGCGGCCGTCCTCGTACAGGAATTCGAAGGTGCCGGCGCCGCGGTAGCCGATGCGGATGCAGGCCTCGACGCAGACCTTGCCGATGTCGTCGCGCTGCTGCTGGCTGATGCCCGGCGCGGGCGCTTCCTCGACCACCTTCTGGTGGCGACGCTGCATCGAGCAGTCGCGCTCGCCCAGGTGGATGGCGTTGCCCTGGCCGTCGGCCAGCACCTGGATCTCGACATGGCGCGGGTTCTCGAGGAACTTCTCCATGTACACCATGTCGTTGCCGAACGCGGCCTTGGCTTCCTGCTTGGTGGTGGCGATGGCGGTGGCCAGCGCGGCCTCGGTGTGCACCACGCGCATGCCGCGCCCGCCGCCGCCGCCGGCGGCCTTGACGATCACCGGGTAGCCGATCTCCTGCGCGATCCTCGCGTTGACGTCGCTGTCGTCGCCCAGCGGCCCGCCGCTGCCGGGCACGCAGGGCACGCCGGCGGCCTTCATCGCGCGGATCGCCTCGACCTTGTCGCCCATCAGGCGGATGGTCTCGGCCTTGGGGCCGATGAAGATGAAGCCGGACTGCTCGACGCGCTCGGCGAAGTCGGCGTTCTCGCTGAGGAAACCGTAGCCCGGATGGATCGCCTGCGCGTCGGTGACCTCGGCCGCGGCGATGATCGCCGGCATGTCGAGGTAGCTCTGCGCCGAAGGCGGCGGGCCAATGCACACCGACTCGTCGGCCATCGCCACGTGCTTGAGGTTGCGGTCGACGGTGGAGTGCACCGCGACCGTGCGGATGCCCATGGCGTGGCACGCGCGCAGGATGCGCAGCGCGATCTCGCCGCGGTTGGCGATGACGACTTTATCGAGCATCGTCCGCGCCTCAGCCGATCACGAACAGGGGCTGGTCGAACTCCACCGGCTGCCCGCTCTCGCACTGGATCGCGAGCACGGTGCCGGACACGTCGGCCTCGATCGGGTTGAACATCTTCATCGCCTCGATGATGCCCAGGGTCTCGCCGGCCTTGACTGCCTGGCCGACCTCGACGAAGGACGGTTTGTCCGGCGCCGGCGACGCGTAGAAGGTGCCGACCATCGGCGCGCGCACCACGTGGCCCTCCGGCAACGACGATCCCGGCCCGGCGTCCGGAGACGGCTTGCCGCCGGTGGCGGCGTCGACGGGGGACTGCATCGGCATCACGGTCCCGGCGCTGCGCGACGCGTGCTCGACGTGGACCTGTGGCGGCGCCACGGCGTAGGACATGCCGCCCTGCGGGTTGCGCGCCAGGCGGACGGACTCCTCGCCTTCCTTGATCTCGATCTCGGAAAGGTTGGATTCCTCGAGCAGGTCGATGAGTTTCTTGATCTTTCGCAGGTCCATGGATGGCCTCTGGGATTGACTCCCTCCCTGCGACGGCAGGAGGGGCTGGGAAGGTGTTGGGTGGAAGCTAGGCGTGCCTGTCGCTGGACTCGAGCCGCTTGATCGCCGCCGCCAGCGCCAGCCGGTAGCTGTCGGCGCCGAAGCCGCTGACCACGCCCACGGCCAGGTCGCTGAAATAGCTGGTGCGGCGGAACGGCTCGCGCGCGTGCGGATTGCTCAGGTGCACTTCGATGAAGGGGATGGCGACGGCGGCCAGCGCGTCGCGCAGCGCCACCGAGGTGTGGGTGAAGCCCGCCGGGTTGGCCAGGATGAAATCGGTGCCATCGTCGCGGGCGGCCTGCACGCGCTCGACCAGGGCGTGCTCGGCGTTGGACTGGAAGCTGGCCAGCCCATGCCCCTGTTCCGCCGCCTGCGCCTTGAGCTCGGCGTCGATGCTGGCCAGGGTGTCGTGGCCATAGACCTCCGGCTCGCGGGTGCCGAGCAGGTTGAGGTTGGGGCCGTGCAGGACGAGCAACAGTGCCATGGGCCGGATGCTGGAAACCGGCGGCCAGTCTGCGGGAAGCAGGCGATGCTGTCCAGATCGCCGAAGTTCTCCCCAATTAGATCAATTTAAGCGCTTGTTTGAGTTTTCGCTCTAACCATCGCATTTCTGCAGGAGCGCACCCGGGCGCGACCGGCTTCATTGGTAAGGCCGGTCGCGCCCGGGTGCGCTCCTACAATTTGGCCCAGGCTTCGATTTCGCCGTCGGCGAAGGGGCCGATACGCTGCTTGAGCAGCGTGCCGTCGGCGGAGAGCAGCACCGAATAGGGCAGCACCCCCTTGGGGTTGCCCAGCCGCACGCCGGCATCGGCCGGACCGGCGGCGTCGACCAGGATCGGGTAGTCGACATGGATCCGTCCCAGGAAATCGCGCACCGCGGCCGCGTCGTCCAGCGCGATGCCGACCACCTGGATGCCGTTGGCGCCCTGCGCGGCGTGGAAGCGCTGCAGTTCCGGCATTTCATGGATGCAGGGGCCGCACCAGCTGGCCCAGACATTGACCAGCAGCGGGCGGCCGCTCCAGGCGGTCGGTACCGCCACGGGCTGACCATCCAGTCCCGGCACCGTGAACGGCGCCACCATCGAGCCGCGCTCGGCGACCGCCACCCCGGCGGGAGGCTTCGGCGCGCTGGCCTTCAGGGCTTCCTGCACCACGCGCTGCCCGGCTTCGGTCCCGAGCAGTGGTCCAGGCCCGTTCATCGCCAGGCTGGCGACCAATCCCAGGGCGCCGGCTGCCAGCGCCACCAGCACGATTTTCGTGCCCGACTGCATCAGCGCGCCCCGCTTGCGCGCTGGGCGCGGGCTGCAAAGGCGTCGGCCTTCTCGAACCCGACCAGGCGCAGCGCACGGCGCTCGCTGCCGTCGGCGAAGAACAGCGTCGCCGGCGGGCCGATGATGCCGAAGCGCTGCATCAGCGCCTGGTCGACCGCGTCGTTGGCGGTGACGTCGGCCTTGAGCAGCACGAAGTCCGCCAGCGCGGCGTGCACCGCCGGGTCGGTGAAGGTGTAAGCCTCCATTTCCTTGCACGACACGCACCAGTCGGCATAGAAGTCGAACAGCAGCGGCTTGCCGGCGGCCTGTGCGGCGGCCAGCTCGCGGTCGAGGTCTTCGGACGACTTGATCGTGCGGAAGGCGAGCTCGCGGGCTTCCCGGTGGTTCGCCGAAAAACCGGCCAGCGGTTGCAGCGGATTGCGCGCACCGGCCATCGCGCCGAACAGTTCGGCCGCGCCGACCACCGCCAGCACCAGTCCGGCGTAGCGCGCGAACAGGTGCACCCGGCCGCTGCCGCTGCGGGTGCCGTTGAACGCCCACGCCGCCGCTGCCAGCGCCAGCAGCCCGAACAGCGCCAGCGTCACCGGCCCGGGCACGATGCGCGACAGCATCCACGCCGCCAGCGCCAGGAACACGAAGCCGAAGGCGCGCTGGATCGTGGTCATCCATGGCCCGCTGGTGGGCATCCCGCGCCCGGCCGCGGCGCCGAACGCCAGCAGCGGCATGCCCATGCCCATCGCCAGCACGAACAGCGCCGTGCCGCCGAACACCGGATCGTGCGACTGGCTGATGTAAAGCACGGCGGCAGCCAGCGGCGGCGCCACGCAGGGGCCGACGATCAGCGCCGACAGCGCGCCCATGGCGGCCACGCCCGGCAGCGAACCGCCGTGCTGGCGGTCGCTGAAGCCGCCGAGCCTGGCGCGCAGCGCCGCCGGCAGCTGCAGTTGGTACAGGCCGAACGACGACAGCGCCAGCGCCACGAACAGCAGCGCGAAGGCGACGATCACCCACGGCACCTGGAACGCCGCCTGCAGGTTGGCGCCGACCAGCGCCGCGACCACCCCCGCCGCGGTGAACACCAGCGCGTTGGCCAGCACGTAGATGAAGGACAGCCACAGCGCACGCCCGGTGCCGAGGCGCGTGCCCTGGCCGGCGAGCAGGCCGACCAGGATCGGGATCATCGGGTAGACGCAGGGCGTGAATGCCAGCAGCAATCCCGCGCCGAAGAAACCCAGCAGGGCGAGCCAGCGGTTGGAACCGGCCAAGCCGGCGGCGAGGCGGGCGTCTTCGGCGAGATCATCACTGTCGATATCCGCGCCGGATACAAGGGGTGCAGTTGTGGGAGTGGCGGAAGCCGCGACGCGGTTATCTGCAGGAGCGCCCCTTGGGCGCGACGGCGTATCGCCGGCTGAAGCATCGCGCCCAAGGGGCGCTCCTACAGGTATCGCGGCCGCTGTTGTTGCATCGGTGATGGCGGATGCTGCAGCTGCCGGCATGATCTTCCCGGCCGGCAGCGCGATCCGCACCGTCCGCGTCATCGGCGGATAGCAGATGCCGTTGTCCTGGCAGCCCTGGAAGGAGGCGGTCAGCGACACCTGCTGCGCGTCGGCGCGCGTGCGCCGCAGCGGCAGCGGCACGTCGATCTGGTCGAAGTAGACGATCACCTCGCCGAAGTGCTCGTCGCGGTAGGGCGTGCCCTGCGGCCAGCGCGGATTGCCCGGCGCGACGCCGTCGCCGGCGAGGCTGAGCTGCATCTTGTCGCGATACAGGTAGTAGCCCCGCGCCGGGGTGAAGCGCAGCAGCAGCGCATTGCCGCCGTCGGCGATGGCCTCGAAGCGGAAGGCCTGCTCCTCCGGCAGCGGTGCGTTCCCGGGCATGCCGGTGGCGTCGGCCAGCAGCGGGGTTGGCGCCGCGGCGGCGTTCGCCCCGCCCAGCGATTGCCCGAGCGCCGCGAAGCCGCCGTCGCCCCTTGTGGGAGCGACGGAAGTCGCGAGCCTTTTCCCGGAAGTCGAGGTTACGGCCGCAGCTTGAGCGACGGAAGAGCTCGCGGCTGCCGCCGCTCCTACAGACGCACGGGCGGGCAGCTTCACCGTCAGCGTGCGCGTCTGCGGCGGATAGCACACGCCGGCGTCGGCGCAGCCCTGGTAGCCGATCTTCAGGGTGACGCTGTCGCCGCCCGCGGCGACCACCGGCACCGCGGCGGTCAAATGGCCGCGGAAGGTTTCGACCCGGCCGAAGAACTCGTCCTCGTGCGGCGTGCCGTGCGGCAGTTCGATCGCGCCGAGCCTCGCGCCGCCCGCCGCCGCCACCTTGATGCGGTGCCGGTAGAGGTAGTAGCCGTCGGCGATCTTCCAGTCGAGCACGACGCGATCGGCCGAGGTCGCCCGCGCGCTGGGCGCGAAGGCCTGGTCGACCGGCAGCAGGTCGGCTTCATCGACCGCCGCCGATGCCGGCGCCACCGCGGCCAGGCACAGTGCGAGCGCGGCGAGGCGGTGCCGCCAGCGGGACAGGGTGGGGTTGCTCACTTCAGCCGTTCTCCAGCGCCGTTTCGGCCGCGATCCACTCCAGGTAGCCCGGCAGGCCGCCGGCCACGTCGACCGCGAGCACTTCCGGCAGTTCGTACGGATGCAGCGCCTGGATGCGCGCGCTCAGCGCCGGCAGCCGCGCCTGCACGGTCTTCACCAGCAGCAGCACCTCGTCGGCCTGCTTCACCTTGCCCTGCCAGCGGTAGACCGAGCGCATGCCCGGGAGCACGCCGACGCAGGCGGCCAGGCGCTCGTCGACCAGCGCATCGGCGATGCGCGCGGCGCTGTCGGCGTCCGGGCAGCTGCAGTAGCAAAGGAGGGTGGTCACGGGCGAAAGGGTGCGGCAGGCAGGCTGCATAGCCTAGCCGACATGGCGATCCGGGTTCTTTTGGCCCGGCCCTTGAAAGCCCGGTCGGCTCCCCCATCTCCGAAGCATCCCGGCGTACCGGGTTTTGTCGTCCGCGTGTCTGGCACTCTCCTGAGGAGACTGCTAGAATCCGCGCCCAGCTTCACCGTTTCCCCTAAATAATCAATTACTTGCGAGGGTTGCAATGAATCTCAAGCCACTCTACGACCGCGTGGTCGTCAAGCCCATCGAAGCCGATGAAGTGACCGCCGGCGGCATCGTGATCCCGGACAACGCCAAGGAAAAGCCGACCAAGGGCGAAGTCATCGCCGTGGGCGAGGGCAAGCCGCTGGACAACGGCAGCCTGCGCGCGCCCAAGGTCAAGGTCGGCGACAAGGTCATCTACGGCCAGTACTCGGGCAGCAGCTACAAGCACGAAGGCACCGAATACAAGATCGTGAAGGAAGACGACATCCTCGCCGTGCTCGGCTGACGTGTCGTAGGGCGGGCCCTGGCCCGCATTCCCGATCTCCACGGTGGGCCGCGGCCCACCCCACCCATATTCCAAATTCCAATTCGAGGTAACTGCAATGTCCGCCAAGGAAATCCGTTTCGGCGAAGATGCGCGCGCGAAGATGGTGCGCGGCGTCAACGCGCTCGCCAACGCCGTCAAGGCCACCCTCGGCCCGAAGGGCCGCAACGTCGTGCTCGAGAAGAGCTACGGCGCCCCGACCATCACCAAGGACGGCGTCTCCGTCGCCAAGGAAATCGAGCTTGCCGACAAGTTCGAGAACATGGGCGCGCAGATGGTCAAGGAAGTCGCTTCCAAGACCTCCGACAACGCCGGTGACGGCACCACCACCGCCACCGTGCTGGCACAGGCGCTGATCCGCGAGGGTGCCAAGGCGGTCGCCGCCGGCATGAACCCGATGGACCTCAAGCGCGGCATCGACCAGGCCGTCGTGGCCGCCGTCGGCGAGCTGAAGAAGCTGTCCAAGCCGACCGCCGACGACAAGGCGATCGCCCAGGTCGGCACCATCTCGGCCAACTCCGACGAGTCGATCGGCACCATCATCGCCGACGCCATGAAGAAGGTCGGCAAGGAAGGCGTGATCACCGTTGAAGAAGGCTCCGGCCTGGACAACGAGCTGGACGTGGTCGAGGGCATGCAGTTCGACCGCGGCTATCTCAGCCCGTACTTCATCAACAACCAGCAGTCGATGTCGGCCGAGCTCGACGACCCGTACATCCTGCTGCACGACAAGAAGATCTCCAACGTCCGCGACCTGCTGCCCGTGCTCGAAGGCGTGGCCAAGGCAGGCAAGCCGCTGCTGATCGTCGCCGAGGAAGTCGAGGGCGAGGCGCTGGCGACCCTGGTGGTCAACACCATCCGCGGCATCGTCAAGGTGTGCGCGGTCAAGGCGCCGGGCTTCGGCGATCGTCGCAAGGCGATGCTCGAGGACATGGCGATCCTGACCGGCGGCACCGTGATCTCCGAGGAAGTCGGGCTGTCGCTGGAGAAGGCGACGATCAAGGACCTCGGCCGCGCCAAGAAGGTGCAGGTCAGCAAGGAGAACACCACCCTGATCGACGGTGCCGGCGAGAGCTCGGGCATCGAGGGCCGCATCAAGCAGATCAAGGCGCAGATCGAGGACACTTCCTCGGACTACGACAAGGAGAAGCTGCAGGAGCGCGTGGCCAAGCTGGCCGGCGGCGTCGCGGTGATCAAGGTCGGTGCCTCGACCGAGATCGAGATGAAGGAAAAGAAGGCCCGCGTCGAGGACGCCCTGCACGCCACGCGCGCAGCGGTGGAAGAAGGCGTGGTTCCCGGCGGTGGCGTGGCGTTGATCCGCGCGCTGCAGGCGATGGGTGACCTCAAGGGCGCCAACGAGGACCAGAACCACGGCATCAACATCGCCAAGCGCGCGATGGAAGCGCCGCTGCGCGAGATCGTCGCCAACTGCGGCGAGGAGCCGAGCGTGGTCCTCAACAAGGTCGCCGACGGCAAGGGCAACTACGGCTACAACGCCCAGACCGGCGAGTACGGCGACATGATCGCCTTCGGCATCCTGGATCCGACCAAGGTCACGCGTTCGGCGCTGCAGAATGCCGCCTCGATCGCCGGCCTGATGATCACCACCGAAGCGATGGTGGCCGAGCTGCCGAAGAAGGACGAGCCGCCGATGCCGGGCGGCGGTGGCATGGGCGACATGGGCGGCATGGGCTTCTAAAGCAGCCCGTGCACTTCCCCTCTCCCGCTTGCGGGAGAGGGTTGGGGTGAGGGCCAGACACCACACTCCAGCCATAAGCAAAAAAACCCCGCAGCGATGCGGGGTTTTTTTTGGCGTCGCGCCGCTGGTCGCTTGATGCGGGGATGGGTGGAGGCTAGGCTCGCCGGCATGCCCACCTCCCTGATCATCGTCGACGACTTCCTGAGCACGAAGGACGCGCACGGCCTGCGCGAGGCCGGCTTGCGATTGACCTATCCACCGCAGGAGGGCGCGTTCCCGGGACGCAACTCGGCCGAGAGGATGGAGATCGCCGGGCTCGACCAGGCCGTCTCGCAGCTGGTCGGCGAATCGCTCAAGCCGCTCTCGCCGCCGCAGTCGCATGCGAAGTTCCGCATCACCCTGGGTACGGACAAGGGCAGGGGGCATGTGCATGTCGACCCGTCGCACTGGTCGGGCATCCTCTACCTCAGCCGCCCGGAGGATTGCCGCGGCGGCACCGAGTTCTTCCGCCACCTGGCCACCGGCAGCGACCGCTGGCCGCTGGACGACGCGGAAATGGCCGCGATGGGCTATGCATCCAAGGAGGACCTGCACCGGGACCTGATCGAGCGCGACGGCACCGACCTGTCGAAGTGGGAAATGACCATGCAGGTGCCGATGCGCTTCAACCGCCTGGTGCTGCTGCGGCCGTGGCTGTGGCACACCGCCGGCCCGGCGTTCGGCGACCGGCCCGAGAATGGCCGG
>SWCD01013495.1_pt2 | contig 21917 bp, 23 predicted proteins | sample 4693011 | NCBI WGS metagenome assembly SWCD01 (sample SAMN10267278, study PRJNA491770) | bioreactor metagenome | isolation source: DHS bioreactor inoculated with marine | place: Japan: Omine Ridge, Nankai Trough | reverse complement strand
CTGCCATAGAAGGCGTTGATGCAGGTATGGGCTCCATCATTGGTTTGACTTCAGAAGAAATTGATGAGATGATCCATACACATCAATTGGAAGCCGAAATCGCCAATACCAACAGCATTCATTCACACCTGGTAACCGGACGATTTGAAGCTGTCAGCTCCCTGCTCGGTATAGCCAGGGATGCCGGCGCATTGAATGTTTCCCTACTTCATGTAAGCACCCCTTATCATGCATCTCTGTTAAAAGATACGAGTAAGCTTTTCAATGAATTTATAGCTAAGCAGATTAATCTCAAGAAGTCAAATTACCCCGTTCTTTCTTCCATAGATCAAAGGATAGTGGCGTTTCCTGACGATATTCAAAAAGAATTGACCGATAATCTTTCAAAAAGGATTAACTGGATGGCCAGCTTTAACAAAATGCTACAACTTGGTGTAGCTCAATTTATTGAATGCGGTGCCGGTAAAAGCCTTCAGCAAATCAGCCGATTTCAGGCGGGCGATTTTAAAGTGTATCCGATGAATAAAGTGGAGCAATTGTTCCGATAAATTTCTTTTTAAGAATGCAAATCTTTTTCTATTTGGTTCGGGATCACAGATCCCGAACAGCAGTTGAAATAAAAAAAGGAAAAATACCTAACAGCTTTGATCCGGAATATCCAGGCACTTTTTCAAATAATCCTGTAACAAGATGGTTTGCTCATGGCCTAAATGCTGTCCGTAAAGTGCGGCTAAATAAATGCCAAGATACATCAAAAGAGCTACAGGAATGCTCCATAGCCAGGGTGCACTCATTTTTAACATCCATTGCGACACACCCATGGCGCTGCCAAAGGCCAACAGTACCACCACCGCCGAATAAAAAAACATGAACATGGTCCACACTTTTGGTTTCGGGCCAATTACACCGCGTACAAGGCTTCCTGTTTCCGTTTCTTCAATGGTAATATGAAATTCAGGCGACCAATAATGCTGGTTCTTTTCGGGAATGGTAAGGTAGGCATGGTGCTGTAAGATACTTCCTGTCACTTCATCATTGCTTTTTCTTAATTGCGACTCGATCAGTTTCATCACTTCAACAGGTGGTAAATCAACAATGTATCTGCAGCGGGGCCTGACACGCTTCCATTTCATACGTTTTTTTGTTATTTAGACGGATTCAAAATTGTGCTAATATATAAAATTTGATATATCCTGACGTTTTTAACCAAAACAGCTATAAACAAATTAAGTACAAATATTTCCTAATTTTGGTAAAAATTTATATATGGAATTATCATCCTTAACCGCAACTTCACCTATTGACGGCAGGTACAGGAACAAAACCGAAGAACTGGCTGATTTCTTCTCGGAATATGCCCTGTTCAAATACCGTGTGCAGGTTGAAATTGAATACTTTATCGCGCTCTGCGAATTGCCATTAAATGGCCTGGAAGACTTCGATAGCAACTATTTTGAGAAACTTAGGGATATCTACAGGGAGTTTTCTCCTTCTGACGCGGCAGCCATAAAAAACATCGAAAAAACTACCAATCACGATGTAAAAGCGGTTGAGTATTTCATTAAGGAATGTTTTGATGAATTGGGATTGGTAAGCTTCAAAGAGTTCATCCATTTCGGCCTCACTTCGCAGGATGTGAACAATACAGCATTGCCTATTTCGCTGAAAGATGCCCATTTCCTGGTATTGTTACCCATGATCGAGAAATTGCTGAACCGCATTAACTTGCTCGCGTTCGAGTGGAAACAGGTCTCCATGCTTGCCCGCACACATGGACAGGCAGCATCGCCTACAAAACTCGGAAAAGAGATGTACGTTTTTATCGAACGGCTTGAAAACCAGTTGGACCTGCTGAAAACCATTCCCTTTTCAGGTAAATTTGGCGGCGCCACCGGCAATATGAATGCCCACGTGGTGGCCTATCCACATGTGGATTGGGAAGAATTTGCCAACCAGTTTTTGAAAAAGAAGTTGAAAATCCACCGGCAACGCACCACCACTCAAATTGAGCATTATGATTATCTCGCTGCATACTTTCATAACCTGGCACGGATTAATACGATTCTCCTCGATTTGAGCAAAGACATCTGGACTTATATTTCGATGGATTATTTCAAGCAGAAAATTAAAGAGGGTGAAGTGGGCTCTTCGGCCATGCCACACAAGGTAAACCCTATTGATTTTGAAAATGCCGAAGGTAACCTGGGTGTGGCGAATGCCCTGCTGTATCATATGAGTGAAAAATTACCCGTATCGCGCCTGCAACGCGACCTGACAGACTCGACAGTCACCCGCAATGTTGGCGTTCCGGTGGCCCACATGCTGATCGCTATAAAATCATTATTAAAGGGGTTTGAAAAGCTGATATTGAATGAAAGCAAACTCGCCGAAGACCTGGAGAAGAACTGGGCCGTTGTTGCCGAGGCTATTCAAACCGTTCTTCGTCGTGAAAACTACCCGAACCCTTATGAAGCATTAAAAGCACTTACACGCACCAATGAAATGATCACACAGGCATCCATCCATCAGTTTATTGAAAATTTGGAAGTATCAGAAAACATAAAACTTGAATTAAAAGGCATCACACCGGAAAATTATACCGGGCTCCATCTGTTATAAAATCTGTTTATGAAAAAGTTTTATCGGGTACTTGCGTATATAAAACCATACTGGGGCTTTGCCGGGCTGAATGTTATTTTTAACATTCTTACCGTTGTATTTTCGCTTTTTTCATTTGCCCTGCTCATCCCCTTTCTCAACCTGTTATTTGGTATCAACGATTTGGTAACTGAAAAACCGGAATTTGGGTTTAGTACCGATTCTTTACTGCAATTCCTGAATTATCATATCAGTAAGGTGATTATCAGCGAAGGTAATATGCAAGCTCTCGTGTATATATGCCTTGTGCTGCTGGGTGCATTTTTCTTCAGAAACCTGGCACGTTTTCTATCAATGTATTTTATGGCCAATGTAAGGATTGGCGCCGTAAAAGGGATGCGCAACGAACTGTTTAGCAAATTACTCATCCTTCCTTTATCATTTTACAGCAAGCAAAAGAAAGGTGATATTATCGCCCGCATCACATCCGATGTACAGGAGATTGAGCATTCTATCATGAACTATCTGGAAATGATCGTTCGCGACCCGATCACCATCATCGCCTACCTGGCTTTCATGATCAGCCTGAGTCCACAACTAAGCCTCTTTGTGCTGATCATTTTACCCGTAACCGGTATCATCATCGGCCAGATTGGTAAAACGCTAAGAAAGCAATCGAGGGTAGGACAAGCGCATTTCGCCTTACTTGTGGCAACTATCGAGGAAAGTATTTCCGGCCTGCGCATCATCAAAGCATTTAATGCTATTTTTTACTCCCTCAATAAATTTGGCAGGCAAAATAACGACTATGCCCGGGTGCTGTTATGGATTTACCGCCGAAGGGATCTTTCATCACCACTCAGTGAATTTATGTCGTCTGCCGTTATCGTATTTGTTTTATGGTTTGGCGGAAAAATGGTATTGGCCGATTCACCCGCCATCCAGGCTGCCGATTTTATTGCCTACATAGCCGTATTTTCACAAATCATTCCTCCTGCCAAAACATTTGCACAGGGTTTTTATGCCATCCAAAAAGGGATTGCCTCAGCCGATAGGATTTTTGAAATACTGGATGCCGAAGAAGTGATTGAAGAAAAACCGGATGCAGTTCCTGTTACTTCATTTAATAAAGAAGTGGAATACAGGAATGTTGGTTTTCAATATGCCAATGAGCCGGTGCTGCACAATGTAAATTTGACAATTACAAAAGGTAAATTGATTGCCCTTGTGGGTGAATCGGGTGGTGGAAAATCAACTATGGTCGATTTGCTACCGCGATTTTATGATGTTACTTCGGGTGAAATCCTGATTGACGGCATTAATATTAAAGATTGTAAAATAAATGACCTGAGAGGGATCATGGGAATTGTATCGCAGGAGAGTATCCTGTTTAATGATACTATTTTTAACAACATCGCCTTTGGTCTAACAGGCATTTCGGAAGAAGAAGTCATTGCCGCCGCTAAAATTGCCAATGCCCACGAGTTTATTATGGAAACTGAGAATGGTTACCAAACCAACATCGGTGATCGTGGCGGGCAGCTTTCTGGCGGACAGCGGCAACGAATAAGCATTGCCCGGGCCGTGCTTGCCAACCCGCCTATTCTTATTCTTGATGAAGCAACATCTTCACTGGATACCGAATCGGAAAAACTGGTGCAGAATGCCCTTGCCAATGTAATGAAAGACCGGACTTCTATCGTTATCGCACACAGGCTCTCCACCATCCAACATGCTGATGAAATTATTGTGCTCAAAAAAGGAGAGATCATTGAGCGCGGCACCCATGCCGAACTCATTAAAATTGAAGGTGCTTACAAACGACTTCAAGACATGCAATCATTTGAATAAAGTAATTTTACTGTGAGCGATTTTTAACATTTATTCATACATCATTCACTTCTAAATCGTATTTTTGCCGAAATTTAATTTCTATGGATCTTACTAAAATTTTGTCTATTTCAGGAAAACCCGGACTTTTTAAAATGGTCGGTGAAACCAAAAGTGGATTGATCGTTGAATCATTGGAAGACAACAAAAAATTTCCTGTGTTTTCGCATGAACAAATCAGCTCCCTTAAAGAGATCAGCATCTATACCGAAACCGACAGCGTTTCTTTAAAAGAGGTATTAAAAAAAGTAAGGGAACTACAGCAGGATAAACCCGTTGACAACCCTAAAAAAGCAAGTGCTGACGTTTTGAAAGCGCTTTTTGTACAGATCGTTCCTGATTATGATAAAGATGCGGTTTATGTATCAGACATGAAAAAAGTTTTTACGTGGTACAACTTGCTGCTTAAGAATAACATGCTTGATTTCACGGATGACGAAGATGAGGAAGTAGCCGAAACGGAAGAGAAACCATCTGAAAAAAGTACAGAAAAAGAAAAAGACACCGACGAAAAAGAGGCCTAATGAAACGCGTACAGGATTTTAAGTTCAAGGATTATAAGTGGCTGAATTACCAGAATTATATCCTCACGCTTAAAACCAGTGATTCAATTGCTGAGATCAAGCCTGGTAATTTTGCTGAGTTAAAAATACCCAATGCACCAGACGTATTCTTAAGGCGTCCCTTATCCATTCTTGATGTAGATCATGTCAAAAATACCATCAGCTTTTACGTAAAGATCATTGGAAAAGGCACTGAAAAACTCGGGAAGCTGCGTGGTGGAGACAAAGTAAGTGTCATTTATCCGCTGGGAAATTCATTTTCGGTAAATGGCACAAAGAAAGCATTGCTCGTCGGGGGTGGTTCCGGAATTGCACCATTTATTCTCCTTGGGCGAGAATTAAAACAAAAAGGCATTGACATTACATTTCTGATAGGAGCCCGCACCAAAGAAGATGTGCTGCTCACAGATGAATTTAAAAAACTGGGTGAAGTACTTGTCACAACCGAGGACGGCACTATGGGACAAACCGGCCTGGTGACGCACCACTCTGTTTTTACTGAAGCATTTCTGTTTGGTAAAATATATACCTGCGGACCTGACCCCATGATGAAAGCCATCGCAAAAATTGCTGAGGAAAAAGGTGTGGATTGTGAAGCCTCACTGGAGAATATGATGGCCTGCGGATTCGGGGCCTGTTTATGCTGTGTGGTGGAAACCAATGGCGGCAATAAATGCGTATGTACGGAAGGACCTGTATTTAATACAAAAGAGTTGGCATGGTAGATTTAAGTGTCCATATAAAAGACCTCAAACTAAAAAACCCGGTCACAACCGCTTCGGGTACTTTTGGTTTTGGAGAAGAGTTTACTGACTTTATCGACCTGAATCAACTGGGTGGTATTTTTGTTAAAGGGCTTACTCTGAAACACAGGGAAGGCAACCCATATCCCCGCATGGCCGAAACACCATCAGGCATGCTGAATGCCGTAGGTCTTCAAAACAAAGGGGTTGATTTTTTTATCCACTCCATTTATCCCAACATTAAAGGTTTTGACACAGAAATCATCCCAAATGTAAACGGCTCTACCATTGAAGATTATGTTGAAGTAACCGAAAAGCTGAATGAAATTGAAGGGATTAATTCGATTGAGCTAAACATTTCCTGCCCGAACGTAAAAGAAGGAGGTATGGCATTCGGCGTGAGTTGTCCGTCAGCCATAGCGGTTACAGAAGCCGTGCGGAAAGCCTATGATAAAACACTTATTGTAAAACTTTCACCAAATGTTACTGACATCACTGAAATAGCCAAGGGTGTTGAAAGTGTTGGAGCTGATGCTGTTTCATTGGTAAACACATTCCTTGCGATGGCCATTGATGCCAACACTCGAAAACCAATTCTTTCTACGATTACCGGAGGCCTTTCCGGACCGGCAATTAAACCCATCGCATTACGAATGGTTTGGCAGGTGTACAATGCAATTAAAATTCCGGTGATCGGGATGGGCGGCATTATGAATGCGACAGACGCCATCGAGTTCATGCTGGCAGGTTCGACAGCCATACAGGTGGGCACAGCCAATTTCATCGACCCGCAGATTTCGGTTAAAATTATTGAAGGCATTGAGTTGTATTGCAAACAACAAAACGTGACTTCTGTTAGCGATCTGATTGGTGCTATGCAGCTTGATTAAATATTCAAAAATATATTTAAAATCAATTGCTAATACGTTACTTTTTGGCTCAAATTTTGCTTGATTTACCTTTTATTTTAAAACCAATTCTTATGAAAAAGATCTTCATTCTATTTTTTGTTTTCATGCTGTTTTTCGGAGGCACTTCTGTTACTACAATAGAAGGATACAGGCCGGTTTATATTCCGAAAGACCAGGCTAAAATTATTAAAACACTGCCACCGCAGGACATAACCACCCAGGGAAAAATTTATATTAAAGACAACTATATTTTTATCGGTGATGTAAACCTGGGCATTCACGTGGTGGATAATACGGACCCGCGAAATCCCAAAAAAATAGCATTCATCCAGATTTACGGCAATCATGATATTGCTATTAAAGAAAATGTGCTGTATGCCGACAACCTGGATGATCTTGTTGCCATTAACATTTCTGATATGCAAAACCCAACGCTACTCAAACGGGTTGAAGGTGTTTATGAAGAGCCCAACCAGCATTACCCTGAAAACCTCCCCTTTTACTCCTATTTTGAATGTCCTGATCCTTCAAAAGGATATGTGATTGGCTGGATACCGGATGAGATTGAAAATCCTGAATGTTACACTTCTTACTAATGCTAAAAACAAAAACCATGAAAAAAAGTATTCTTATATTCATAGCGCTGGTTGCCATTTTTAGCATGAACAGTTGCGATAAATATTATTCGTCTGACATCAACTCCGGCGGAGGCCCCGAAGGAACAACCGGAAAAGGCGGTTCCATGGCCAAATTTACCATCGCCAACGACCACCTGTTCCTGATCAATGAAAAACAATTGCTGATCTACGATGTGAACGATGCATCAGATCCCGTTCAGGTAAATAAACTGGATGTCGATTTTGGCATTGAAACCGTATTCTCCCTGCATGACAAACTATTCATTGGATCGATTAACGGCGTGTATATTTACGATATTTCCAATCCCCAGGGCATCATCTTCCTTTCGCATTATGAGCATATTACAAGCTGCGACCCGGTTGTGGCCAACGACTCACTTGCTTTTGTAACCCTGAACAGCCAAAGCACTTGCAGGTGGCAAACAGGTGCCAACAGGCTGGATATTCTGGACATTAAAAATATTGTTAATCCACGATTACTGGTCAGCAAGAATATGCAAAACCCAAAAGGCCTTGCTGTGGATGGCAACTACCTGTTTATATGCAATGGAGAAACAGGCGTTGTTATTTATGATTTTACCAATATTCAACAACTGGATCATGTAAGCGGAATTGTAGGCATTGATGCGTATGATGTTATCCTGCATAACGATATTCTGATTTTAGTTGGCAAGGATGGCTTATTCCAGTACAATTATGAAAATATATACCAGCTTGAACCTTTATCAAACATCTTATTCTAATGCAAATGAAAATATTTCTTACAGCCATCAGTTTCTTTCTTCTGCTATCTGTTTACGGGCAAAGAGGCTATACCGAAGTGACCGCCAAAAAAGGTGAAGTTGAAATTGAAAGCAATGTAAAACAGTTCAACATCATAAAGATCGGATCATCTATACAGGCAGAACCTTTTGTTGACCGGTATTACGATTACTACGATCCGTATTATTATGATTACTACTATTATGATGAAGGTGGCCCCTGCACGCAGGTGTTTGTTTCATTTGAACATATCTGGGAATATAAAAGAAGCATGGCTTTTTCAGTTGAACCAATGGTGGGTGTTTCATTTCTGAATTCTTCAACAGGTTTTACGGCCGGTTCAGAGTTTAAGTTCTACTGGGCCAATAGGGAAAACTGGCGCATGGGCGTTGCGATTTATTCCGGATATACCTACTCAAACCGTGAAACCCACAGATGGATAAGCATGGATGACGGTGCCTATCAGAAAAGAGTACCGCTCACAATACATTACCATACGGTCAGTTTTGGACCGGCTTTGATACCGTTTCAAATAAGGATAAAAAATTCGCCTGTTATTATTGAAAGTATGATCAGTTTAATGGGCATCAACGTGGTTACAGATGTTACTGATGAATACCCGGTTGGTGATGGTGAATACCAGCAAATTAAAGGTTCTGAAGTGAACCCCTATTTTCTGAAATTTGAGATGAAAGTGGGTTTTGTGTTGCCTTAAAGCACATTATTGACTGAAAATCCTTTATCATGAAACTGATAAAATTAACATTCCTCTTATTTACTTTTATATCCATCCTGATAATAACTTCATGTGGAAAAAAAGATATTTATATTGACCTTACATCAAATAACTGGGAGCTTGTAAAAATTAAAAAGCAGGGTGAATCTTCCTATACAAAAGCCGAAGAAAGCTATATTATAAAATTTACGAACGAGCAGACTTATAACGTCAACCTGGACGTGAATGACTGCTTTGGAGAATACAATATCACGAGTGATGGACTCATCAATGTGGGCCCAATGGGATGTACCGAGGTTTGCTGCGATTCGGAATTTGCCCTGTCATTTTTGGAACTACTTCCAAAAATGACATCCTATTATGCCAAAGGCGATGAATTAATTTTTGAAGGAGAAGGAAAAATTATTTTGAAAGAAAAATAGCCCCACCTTCATCCTGATTCAGTTTACTTCTTCTGGTTTCAAAGATTTTGGTAATCTCTGCAATTATCCCGACTTTTGTTTGATAATCTCAGGAAATGCCCAATCCAATTTATGTTGCCCTAATAATAACAGCCTGTCTCCTATTCATTTTTTTGTTTTGGTCAGCAATGGTTTCTATTCAAGAGGGAGAACAGAGGGCTTTCACCCGGTTTCTGCTGCTTTCTGTTGTATTACCCGTACCCTATCTTTTCCTGGCACTTGTAAAAACTGACTTTCAACTCCCGGCTTCCATTATCTTATTGATTTTAACTTATGGAAGTTTAATGTTATTATTGATTCCGCTTGGAAAAAAGAAACAACAACCCTTATCCAATCCATTACATCAAAGTGATGAAAGAGATACCATGTTTTCCCGAAATGAGCTCATTCCGGGAACTGATGCATACAACAACTATTACAATCGAAAACCTGAACACAAAGAAATTGATGATCTTTTTCGTGCAAAAGCGGGCTTATTAAAGCCTGGGTCATCCCAATACAAACCCATTCAATTTGCTTCTGCCGATGCCAGTTTTGAAACAATCGGGGCACTCCGAAACCAGGTTAATGGGCCGGCGAATAAAGAAATTATCCAAACTGACCCGAAAGAAATAAGCCGGTTTATCAAGAACTGGTCGAAAAAGTTAGGTGCTGTTGATTGTGGTATTACTGAACTAAAGCCATATCACTTGTACTCTGTTGGCGGTAGAAAAGAGCGAAGGGATATACCTGTTAAAAACAACCACAAATATGCTATTGCATTCACAGTTGAAATGGATAAGGAAATGGTTAGTGCAGCGCCTTCGGCTTCCATTGTTATGGAATCAGCGCAGCAATATTTGGAGTCTGGTATAATTGCCTTGCAAGTGGCCAGTTTTATAAGGAATATTGGATATGATGCCCGGGCCCATATTGACGGCAACTATGAAGTGGTTTGTCCGCTGATAGCCAGGGATGCAGGTCTTGGTGAAATTGGCAGAATAGGTCTATTGATGACTCCCAAATTGGGACCACGTGTAAGATTTTCAGTGGTTACAACTGACTTGCCATTGTTTATCGACGAGCCGCAATATGATCATTCAGTGACAGATTTCTGCACCATTTGCAAAAAATGTGCGGATGCTTGTCCCAGCCAGGCCATTTCATTTGAACCCATGCAGGATATTGAAGGCGTTAAAAGATGGCAGATCAACCAGGAAAAATGTTTTACACTTTGGTGCAAGCTGGGCACTGATTGTGGAAGATGTATCAGTGTTTGCCCTTATTCACATCCTGATAACTTATTGCACAATGCGGTCAGAGCCAGCATCAGAAATTCTTCCTTATTCAGTAAGGTTGCCTTACATTTAGACGATTTCTTTTATGGCAGAAAGCCCGTTCCTGCGGATTTTCCCGAATGGGCAAATACTAAACATTAATCTATGAATACACTTCATTTTAAAAATGCAATCGTAAGAAAGCCATGCAGAAATATGGTCAATGGGTTAACCACCAATAAGTTAGGCGTACCTGATTATAACTTGGCATGTAAACAACATGAAAAACATATTGAAGCACTCGAAGCTTGCGGACTTGAGGTTGACGTGCTGGAAGCCAATGAAAACTATCCCGACTCGACTTTCATAGAAGATATTGCCCTGTTGACACCGCATTGTGCCATTATTACCAATCCCGGTGCGCCTTCCCGAATAGGTGAAGCGGACGATGTGATTGACACAATCAAAAAGTATTACAGCAACATTGAGTTTATCAGATATCCGGGAACTATTGAAGCTGGTGACATCATGATGGTGGGCGATCATTTTTATGTTGGTTTATCAGAACGTACCAACCAAGAAGGTGCCCGGCAAATGACAACCATCCTTGAAAAAAATAAATTGAATACGACGCTTGTTCTACTAAAAGACATGCTGCATTTAAAAACGGGTGTGGCATACCTGGAACACAATAAATTGGCAGCTACAGGTGAGTTTATTTCTAATCCGGTTTTTAAGTCATTTGAAATACTTGAAATTGAATCAAGGGAAAGTTATGCAGCGAATTGTATTTGGGTGAATGATTTTGTGATCATCCCCGAAGGTTATCCAAATGCAAAAAACTTAATTGAAACCGAGGGATATAAAACCATTGAAGTGGATGTTTCAGAATTTAAAAAACTGGATGGTGGTTTAAGTTGCCTTTCTTTGCGTTTCTAATGGTTTTATCAATTGAAATTTGCAAGTATTCTCTCCTAACTAACTCGGCATAGTCTCCTAACCCATGCAGCGCAGTCAGGAGACAGCTCTGAGGAGTTAAATAATATTCACTTCCGGTTCTAAATTAATTCTAAATTGTTTCCTTACGCTATTTTGAATTTTTTTAGACAATTCCAGTATTTCTTCTCCGCTTGCTTCACCATAATTGACAATCACAAGTGCCTGCTTTTCATGCACACCGGCATCTCCTGCCCTTTTACCTTTCCAACCGCACTGCTCAATCAGCCAGCCGGCAGCCAACTTGACTTTTCCATCAACTTGCGGGTAAACGGGTATGTTTGGGTGGCTTTCTTTGAGCTTGTTTGCAGCTTCTTCTGCAACAACAGGGTTTTTAAAAAAACTACCGGCATTTTTTAATTTATCAGGATTGGGCAATTTGGAATTGCGAATGAATTTTACCGCTTCACTCACGTCTTTTATAGAAATATCATTCTCGTCTCTCCCGGCAAAGGCGCTCTTTAAGGGTGCATAACTTAAATTTAGTCGTGGTTTCTTTGCTAATTTCAGGCTTACATTTAAAATAAAATAATTGCCTTTTTCGGTGGTTTTAAAAATACTACTCCGGTAACCAAATTCACATTCGCTTTTGGTGAATTTTCGGATCCTTCCTGTTTTAAGCTCGAATGCTTCAAGTGATTCAAAAACCTCCTTCAGCTCCGCCCCATAGGCACCAATATTCTGAATAGGCGCTGCTCCCACTTTTCCGGGTATCAAACTCAGGTTTTCAATGCCGCCATATCCTTTTTCCACCATTTCATCGACAAAAGAAGGCCAATGCTCCCCGCCTCCCACTTTGATGATAATTTCATCGTCAGTCTCTTTGATAAGCTCTTTTCCCAAAACCTGGCAGGCTAATATCAAACCTTCATAGTGGTTGGTGAAAAGTATATTGCTGCCACCTCCCAAAACCAACACTGGCTTTTCTGCAAGTGCTCCATCCTTAAAAAGTTCCTGTAAATGATTCACCGAAGTGATTGGCACATAACGCTTAGCTTCAACAGCTACTCCAAAAGTTGTAAAGGGTTTTAAACAGAAGTCTTCATTTATAAACATATGTCTCAAAGATATGAATTTGGTACAATAATTTTAACAATTTTTAGTTATTCTGAAAAAGCTATTTATAGTTTGTTTCTACTCCTCTAACCACTTGGCCAAAAAAGTAATTGTATCGGTTATCAACGACCTCGCTACCGACCAGCGCGTTGCCAAAGTTTGCCAGTCACTTACCAATATGGGATTTGAAGTGTTACTTGTCGGAAGAAAGTTAAAAAAAAGTTTACCCATCGACAACCGCCCTTACAAATCGAAACGAATGTGTCTGCTATTTACAAAAGGCCCATTATTTTATGCCGAATTTAATAAGCGACTATTTCTTCTGTTACTTTTCAGGAAAGCTGATTTGCTGGTTTCAAATGATTTGGATACGCTGCTACCCAATTACCTGATTTCAAAAATAAAAGGCATACCACTGGTTTATGATAGCCACGAATATTTTACAGAAGTACCTGAATTGGTCAACCGTAAGAGGGTTCAGAAAATCTGGAAAAGTATTGAACGTTGGATTTTCCCGAAGTTAAAAAATGTGATCACCGTTAATGATTCCATTGCCGATCTTTACGAAAAGGAATATGGCATCAGGCCCAAAGTGGTGAGGAATATTCCGCCATCGAATAAAGTAATTAACGCTCAGACGAGAGTAGAACTAGGACTACCGACCGACAAATTCATCCTCATTTTGCAGGGTTCTGGCATCAATATGGATCGCGGAACGGAAGAAATGGTGGAAGCTATGCCATTTATCAACAATGCTGTTTTGCTGATTGTAGGCGGTGGCGATGTAATTGATATACTAAAAAGGAAAGTGGATGAACTTTCTATCCACGACAAAGTTATTTTCAAACCCAAACAGCTTTACCATAACTTGATGGAATACACAGCCAATGCTGACCTGGGACTGACACTGGATAAAGATACCAACCTTAATTACCGCTTCAGTCTGCCGAATAAACTATTTGATTATATCCATGCCGGCATTCCAATTCTTGCATCTCCATTGCCTGAAATAAAAAAAATTATCGACCAATATCAAATTGGTGATTTTATACCCGGCCACGATCCGAAATTAATCTCCCAAAAAGTAAACAAGATCATCGAAAACAAAGCGATTGTAGACGGTTGGAAAAAAAATCTTAATTTAGCCGTCCAAGAATTAAGCTGGGAAACTGAAGAACACGTTTTAAAACAAGTATATGGAAAATATGTCTGATTTACATCTACATATTGTATCATTCGATATCCCTTATCCAGCAAATTACGGAGGCGTTATTGATGTGTACTATAAAGCAAAAGCACTTGCCGAAAAAGGCGTGAAAGTACATTTGCATTGTTTCCAGTATGGTCGTAAGCCCAGTGCCGAACTTACAGATCTTTTTTATGAAGTAAAATATTATAAAAGGGATATTTCGAAGAAACATCTTTTTAAAAGCATTCCGTATATTGTTAGTTCGCGCATTTCAGACGAGTTAAAAGCCAACCTCAGAAAAGACAAACATCCCATACTGATGGAAGGCTTGCACACAAGCTCGTTGCTTGATAGCAAAACCTTACACAAAGGGCGGAAGATGATTGTTAGGCCACATAATATTGAGCATGAATACTATCAGAACCTGGCAAAAGTGGAGTCGGACATTTTTAAAAAATACTATTTCTATAACGAATCCGTAAAACTGAAACGATACGAGAGCATCCTGAAAAAGGCCGATTTGCTGCTGGCTATTTCAAAAAATGATGAAGCCTACTTCAAACAGTTATATGATAATGTAGCTTTTATTCCGGCATTCCATCCATTTAAAACAGTGGATTGCAAGTTGGGCAAAGGTGATTTTGTGCTGTATCATGGAAACCTCTCCGTAGCCGAAAACACAAATGCGGTCAAATTCCTGATCAGTAATGTATTTAATGATATTGATATTCCGCTGAAAATTGCCGGTTTAAATCCTCCACGGAACCTAATCAACCTGATCAACAACGGGCATGGCCGGGATGTGGAACTCATCAGCAACCCGGATGATGAGACCCTGGATAATTTGATAAAAAATGCGCAGATAAACATTTCAATTACAGCGCAAAAAACCGGCCTAAAACTGAAATTACTCAATACCTTGTATAATGGACGGCATTGCCTGGTGAATGAAAAAATGCTGAGCGGCAGTAAGTTGGATGAACTTTGCATTATTGCCAATGATCATGCGAGTATGAAGCGCAAGGTGAAAAGCCTGTTTGGTAAAGAGTTTAATGAAACGAATATAAAAAACCGGAAACGGAAGTTAACCTCCATTTACAACAACGGCCACAATGTGGAGCACCTAATTGAGCTTATTAGTTGAATTGATCACCAGGCCATTTTCACATTTAATGATCTTTCCCGGAAATTTATGAATGATGTTGTAATTATGGGTGGCCATGATCACCGTTTTTCCTGATTCACAGATTTTCAGCAATAATTTCATAATACCATTTGATGTTTCCGGATCGAGGTTGCCGGTTGGCTCATCTGCAAGGATCACCTCCGGATGATTTAATAACGAACGGGCAATGGCAATGCGCTGCTGCTCACCACCTGACAGCCGGTGTGGCATCACCTTCAGCTTATCGATCATTTCTACTTTCTCCAGCACTTCCAGTATCCGCTGATCAATTTCTTTTTTATCCTTCCAGCCTGTTGCTTTTAATACAAATTTGAAATTCTCTTCCACATTTCTGTCTTCCAGCAATTGAAAATTCTGAAAAACGATACCGAGTTTTCTCCTTAAAAATGGAATATCATGTCGCTTCAGGGTATTCAGGTCGAATCCACACACTGCCCCCTCTCCCACTTTGAGTTCCAAGTCGGCATACAGAATTTGTAACAAACTCGACTTTCCGCTGCCTGTTTTACCGATCAGGTAGACAAACTCGCCACTTCCAATGTCAAGGTCCACATTTTCAAGCACCAGCTTTTTTCTTTGATAAACAGATACGGTATTCAGTTTGATGATGGAATCGCCACTCATGTAAAATGATTTGAAACAAAGATAGGAAAACAGAAGGAAGGGGAATATGAATGTTCTGTTATTTTACCCTTTCCTGTATTCTATTAAATCCCAAATTTCAAATACCAAATAACAAATAAATCACAATGCTTTAAAACTCAATAAAAACAATATGTTGCTCTTTTGTATTTTGATATTTGGAAATTGAACATTATTAGAGATTTGATGCTTGTTATTTGGTGTTTTCAATTTTTATTTCTTCGCCTCCTTTGAATATTTCGCCAAATAGAAATTATGCATCACCCAGGCTTGAAACTTAGGGATGGTTTTTACCTGCCCCAGAAATTCTCCTTCAATAAAGGCTTTACAGGTTTTTTCCAACAATAAAGCCACCGCATAGGCTTCCTCCATATCGCGGCCTATACAAACAGCACCGTGGTTGGCAATCAACGCGGCATTTCTTCCTTCCAATGCCTTTACCACTTTACGCACAATTTTTTTAGTGTTCGACATCGCATAGTCCGTTACCCTTACCGATGGCCCGATCAATTGCACCTGGTCATCGAAAATGGGGGGCACCTTACGCCTGCAAGCAGCCACCACCGAAGCATTCACCTGGTGGGTATGTATGATGGCGTTGATGTTTTTCCTGTGCTGGTATATGCCCGCGTGCATTTTAAATTCGGAGGAAGGCTTGTGCTTCCCATCCGCTTTAAATGTCTTTAAATGCACCAACACCATATCATCTGCTTCCAATTGTTCATATAACTTCCCTGATGGTGTAATTATCATATAATCCTGATCCAGCCTGTGGCTTACATTTCCCCATGTTCTCACCACCAGTCCGTCTTTGAGCAATTGCTTTCCGGTTTGGCAAACGATGTTTCTTATTTCGGTTTCTGTCATGGAAATATCCTTCATAAGAATAGAATTCTATTCAAAGGATAAAGTTATTGAATTTAAAGAAACGGGGTTTGAAAAACTTCAATCGGTTTACACCAATCCAGTAAATCCCATAAAAGCGAGGGCTAAAATACCTGCTACTACCAAAGAAATCGGAACACCTTTCATGCCTTTAGGCACTTCCATCAGGTCCAAATGCTCCCTGATGCCTGCAAATAATACGATGGCCAGTGTAAAACCGATGGCATTGGCAATGGCATACACCACGCCTTCCATCAGGTTAAATTCTTTTTGAATGGTTAAAATAGCCACACCCAGTACGGCACAGTTGGTGGTGATTAATGGTAAGAAAACTCCGAGTGCCTGGTATAGCGGCGGACTTACCTTTTTAAGGATGATCTCCACCATCTGAACCAGCGATGCAATAACCAGAATAAAAACGATGGTTTGCATAAACGACAGTCCGAACGGGTTCAGTACATAATATTGCAATACCCAGGTAACAATGGTTGCCAGGGTAAGTACGAACAATACAGCGCCGCCCATACCCACAGAAGTGGACAATTTTCCTGAAACGCCGACAAAGGGGCAAATACCAAGGAACTGCGCCAGTACAATGTTGCTGACGAATATGGATCCAATTATTATTACTACATATTCCATGATCTTCTGTGTTTATGATTTAGCAACCTTGTTCATTACAGCAACCAGATACCCAAGGGCAATAAAAGCACCAGGTGCTAATACAAATACAAGCATCAAATCACCTTGCAGCAATTCGAATCCGAAAATATTACCACTTCCCAGCAGCTCACGTACAGCACCAAGAAGCGTTAAAGCAAAGGAAAACCCGAGGCCCATTCCCAATCCATCAACTATGGATGATAAAATGCTTTGTTTAGAGGCAAATGCTTCGGCCCTTCCTAAAACAAGACAGTTAACAACAATCAAAGGAATGAACAATCCCAGAGCTTCAAACAGTGCAGGAGTATAAGCCTGCATAGTTAATTCAACGACTGTAACAAAAGTGGCAATAATGACAATAAATGCAGGAATTCGTACTTTGTCGGGAATAAAGCTTTTAATTAGTGATACCACTATATTTGACATTAACAATACGAAAGTGGTGGCTAATCCCATGCCCAGTCCGTTAATAGCTGTCGATGTGACGCCAAGCGTCGGACATAATCCAAGCAGGAGTACAAAAACCGGGTTTTCTTTTATAAACCCTTTGGTAAAATTTGTTAGCTGGTTCATTATTGGGGTCCTCCTTTTTCTTTTTGAAATGTGACATAAGCCCGTTCAACAGCATCACAAAAAGCCCTTGAACTAATAGTGGCTGCTGTTATGGCATCCACGTTGCCGCCATCTTTGGTAACATGTAGTTTAAAATCAGCTGGATTTTTGCCTTTAAACTGCAAAGGAAAATCTGATTTACTTGCATCCATTTTATCACCCAGGCCTGGAGTTTCTTTGTGCGCCAGCACAGCGGTATTATTAATGGTGCCGTCTTCGAGCAAGCCCACCATTAATTCAATTTTACCGCTAAAGCCTTCCATGGTGTATGTTTTAATGGCGGCTCCAATTTCTTCACCGTCATTATAAGCATAGTAAAAAGTGAGCGAATCTTTTCCTTCAGGGTCGGCAAACTTTGCTTCTTTGATCGTGTCGAATTCAGGAAGTACCGATTTAATGGCTGCTTCCAGTTTCTTTTGTTTCGCTATCGCGATGGGTTCCTTGGTCACCGTGTACACACCTCCCAATGCGAGCGCCGCAACTGCCGCCACCAGGAAAAGGGTGATCACCATATTTATAAAACTTGATTCTCTTTTTGAAGCCATATCTTTACGTATTCTTAATCGGTTAAGAAGTTTTTATTGCAACACCCGGTTTGGCACCAAACCTCTTGGGTTTAAATCCCATATTGATTAACGGAACCACGGCATTCATCAGCAAAATGGCGAATGATACACCTTCAGGATAAGCGCCCCACATCCTGATCAATATAGTGAGTAAACCTATTCCAAATCCATACACCAGTTGTCCTCCTTTGGTCATTGGCGAAGAAACCATATCGGTAGCCATAAAAATAGCGCCGAGGAGCATGCCTCCTGTGAGCAAATGAAATACCGGATCGGCATAATGCTCAGGATCAACGCCCCAGAAAATGCCTGAAAAAATAACGACGGTCAGTAACATTGAAACCGGGATATGCCAGGTAATAATTTTTCTAACCAGCATATACACACCACCCAGGATCAGTGCAATGGCAGAAACTTCTCCTAAAGAACCACCCATTTGCCCCATAAGCGTTTGCATATAGTCAGGTAGTTCAGGTGTCAGTTCACTCATCGTTTTGCCCGCTCCCAAACCTTCTTTTACAATACCCAGTGGTGTAGGTCCGGTTATCGCATCTGTTAATCCATTGATGATGGCTTGTGGTTTTGGCCAGGATGTCATCTGAACAGGAAATGATATTAAAAGGAAAACCCTTGCTACCAAAGCGGGGTTAAAAACATTCTTACCTAAACCTCCGAACGACATTTTAGCCATACCAATAGCGACAAGTGCGCCAATAATGATCATCCAGGTGGGCAGGTTAGAAGGCACATTAAAAGCCAATAAAATTCCGGTTACCAAAGCAGAACCATCGTTTATCGTGATGGGTCCTTTTATAATATATTTCTGTATTACCCATTCAAAAAACAAACAGGCAGCCGAAGCGATCAACAACACCCGTAATGCGTCCAGTCCAAAATAATACACCGAAACCAACATGGCAGGTATCATCGCATACACTACGCCATACATGATCTTTTTTGTTGAATCGTCCCCATGGATGTGGGGTGAGCCTGATACCGTCAGCATACTCATAATATTGATTTATTTCTTATTTCTATTTCTGATATTTGCACCCACCATGGTCTTTCCAAGTCGCAGGTAATCAAGCAACGGAATGCTTGCCGGGCAGGTATACTGACATGATCCGCACTCGATGCAGTCCATCACTTTTTCTTTTTCAGCTATGTCGAATTTCGCCAGCTTTGCTGCTTTTGATAAAAGGAATGGTTCTAGTCCCTGCGGGCATACATAGGTACATTTTGAGCACCTGATACAGGGACTCTCCGGTTTCCTTTTGCTTTCATTTTCCTCCATCAGCAATATGCCTGATGATCCTTTTACTATCGGCACTTCAAGAGAAGATAATGCTTTACCCATCATTGGGCCGCCATTGATAATTTTTCCGGTAGTTTCTGGAAAACCCTCCACAGCATCAATCAAATCTTGCAAAGGGGTACCAATTCTTACCAGGAAGTTGGATGGCTTTTTAATTCCTTTACCAGTAACGGTTACCACCCTGTCAATTAAAGGTTTGTTTTTTTGAACCGCTTCGTAAACAGCAAAAGCAGTACCCACATTTTGTACTACGCAACCTACTTCAATGGGCAATTTTCCGGATGGTACTTCCCTGTTTAGGGCTGCTTTTATCAATTGCTTTTCACCTCCCTGCGGATATTGAACTTTCAAAGATTGGATTTTAATCCCATCGTAATTCTTTGCCAATTCCGTTAAATGATTAATGGCGTCGGGTTTGTTATTTTCAATACCGATGATGGCTTTGTCAACCTTCAGGGCTTTCATCAGAATTTTGGTCCCGATCAGAATTTCTTTGCCCTTTTCAAGCATAAGCCTATGGTCAGACGTAAGATAAGGTTCACACTCCACACCATTGATCAATAAATATTCTGCCACTTTTCCGGGAGGAGGCATGAGTTTTACATAGGTAGGAAAGGTCGCACCTCCCATCCCAACAAGGCCTTTTTCTTTGATCTTTTCGATGATCTCCTTTCCATCAAGCGCAATATCTTCTTTGATATCATCAGATAAATCAATGCTCTCATCCCATTCATCACCATCTACATTAATGATAATACCTGGTCTTTTATAACCAGAAGCATCAACGATATCATCAATCTTAAGCACTTTACCAGAAACCGGGGAATGGATATTGGTAGATATAAATCCACCTGCTTCAGCGATCAACTGTCCCACTTTTACCAGGTCTCCCTTACTTACAACGGGCTTTGAAGGTGTTCCCAGGTTTTGGCCCATAGGAATAAATGCCTGCTTGGGAATAGGAATCTTTTCGATGGGTGTATTAGCCGATAATTTATTCTCTTCGGGATGAACGCCCCCTAAGGGGAATGTTTTTACGGTTCCTATCATAGCGGAATGATCTTAATTTTCTTTCGGTGCCTCTTTATTTTCTTTTGACGGTGCGGCTTCAGCAATAGTTTCAACCACACTTGCTTCTTTTGGCTTGGATTTCTCTTCTTTAGGAACCTTAGGCTTCCTAGGTTTGAAATTTATTTCGTGAATGGCATTGGTAGGACACACTTCAACACAATCGCGACAAAGCTTGCACTTTTCAAAATCTATATATGCCAGGAAGTTATCCATAGTAATGGCATCATGCGGACAAACTTTCACACATTTGGAACAGCCAATGCAGGCCACTTCACAATTTTTCTTAGCGATGCCACCCTTCTCTTCATTAATGCATGATACAAATACGCGTCTGCCTTTGGGGCCTTTTTTTCGCAACTCGATAATGTCTCTCGGACATGCTTCAACACAGGCATTACAGGCTGTGCATTTGTCATTTACAACAGGCAACCCCAATTCATCATTCATATGAATGGCATCGAATTCACAAACCACAACACAATCGCCCAAACCAAGGCAACCATGAGGACATCCGCCTTCACCGGCATACAAAGCATGGGCGAAAGTACAGGAAGTAGCACCTTCATAATTTATTTTTGCAGGAGAGTTGGCTTTCGATCCGTTACACCGTACAACAGCAATTAATGGCGCTTGTTGTTCAACTTCTAAACCTAAAATTTTTCCTACTGTTTGCATTACATCATTGCCGCCCACCGGACAATTAAGTCCTTCAAGATGTTTTTCGTCTTTGGCCTGCTTCACGGTTGCTTCAGCAAAAGCTCTGCAACCCGGGTATCCGCAACCACCGCAGTTTGCTGATGGTAAAGATTCCTCAACTAGATCGATTTTAGGATCTTCAATTACCTTGAATTTACTGGCGATGAAATACAATACAATTGCCGCTACCAACCCAAGTCCACCCAGGGCAGCAACAGCTATAATTATAATGTTATCCACGATATATATTTTTAATTTTTAAACACTCCTTCACTGAAATTCAGTGTAGTGCAAAATTAAAATATTTAGAAACACCTTGAAATTTAGTACCATCTACAGAAAAGAATGTAAGTATTTGTATATGTATAACTTAGAAGGGACTCTAAATTGGGGTTATAAAAAGAGCCCCCGAAACCTCTTGAAATTCAAGGTGTTTCAGGGACTTCTTAGAAACGCTCTAAATTAGTACAAATCAACTATTT
>SWCD01005307.1_pt1 | contig 21955 bp, 21 predicted proteins | sample 4693011 | NCBI WGS metagenome assembly SWCD01 (sample SAMN10267278, study PRJNA491770) | bioreactor metagenome | isolation source: DHS bioreactor inoculated with marine | place: Japan: Omine Ridge, Nankai Trough | reverse complement strand
GCGGTCTCGGTGCCCCCGAAGAGACCGCCGAGAAGCGGCAGGAGAGGGTGCTGGATACTTTCGAACGCCACCCCCGGTCCGCCCTCGAAGACTCCTCGGGCGAGGTCCAGGTAGACCACCCCGTCGCGGGGAATCACGGCCAGACCCGCCGCCGCCACGACCCGGACGCCGAGGGCAAGGAGGAGGAGAGCGAGGGAGACCGGGAGGCGTTTCACGGGGAGGATCCTACTCCGCGAAGGCGGGGCCGTGAAGCGGGGAAGGACGCGGGTCCGGTGCTTCGCTCTTTTGCGGCATCACTCCCCTACCGTTTTCCTCCCCGGCTATAATGCCCTCATGCGAATGCTCCTGGTCGCCCCGCTCCTCGTCTTCATCCTCGCCGCGCCCTCCCTCGCCGACGACCGGGAGGTGTTCCACCCCTCAAAGGCCTCCTTCGAGAAGTTCCCGCGCGAAGTCGAAGGGAACTCAAACTACGTCTATCAGGTGCGACTGAAGTCCGGCTACTTCGCCCCGGTGATGGCCGTCACGCGCCCCAACGGTTCCACGGAGTACATCCGTCCCCTCCGGGACCTGGGCAGTCGCAAGTACGAGTTCGAGGTACCGTTCGCAGCCGGTCGGGGGGAGTACCGGGTGGAGCTCATCGTGGACTCCAAAAGCGGCGACACCACGGCCGCCCAGTTCACGATCTGGGCGGGCATCCGGAAGCCGGACGAACTCCCGGCCTCGGAAGGCCCCCGGCCCGAGGGCGACTACGCCCCGGAACCGAAGGACGAAAGCACGATCCGCCTCGAGCGCAAGCTCTTCGGGCACATGAACGCCTTCCGGGAGAAGCAGGGCCTTCCCCCCTATCGCTGGCTGGAGCAAGCCGCCCAGCTCGCCCGCTCGCACCTCCTCGACTACCTCGAGATGAAGCCCCGGCCGAAGCGTCTGACCCACCTGATCCCCGGGCACGGGTCCATCGCGGACCGCTTCGAGGAGACGCTGGCCTGGCCGAACACGATCCGCAAGTTCCCCATCCAAAATCCCGTGGTCAGCCCGGAAGCGGTCGGCTACTGCTCCGAGGCCCTGGCCTGGGTCGTCTCGCTCGACTGGCTCTTCAACGAGTACTTCCTCAGGGAGAGCGCCTTCCGCGCACCGGTCATCTCGAAGTACCCGACGCACGCGGCGGTGGGCATCATCCGGGATCCCGACACCGGGAAACTGACGACCGCCACGGTGTACGTGCAGCTGAACTCCACGCGCGTCATGGAGGATCTCGAGGAAGAGTGGGAAGAGACGGGGGATCAGGAGGCCGATGCCCGGGAGCCCGGAAAGCGGGCGATGTTCCTTCGACGACTCGGGCGGATGAGCGATCCCCGCTCCCTGCCCCTCTACGGACGCCGTCTGGACTCGAAGGAACCGGTCGTCCGGGCCGCCGCCCTCGACGCCCTCTTCCTGAACGACCCGAAGAAAGCCGGGAAGTGGGTGGAGCGGCAGGTACCGAGACTCGCGCGCGCCCGGCGGGAGGACAGCTTCAAGCCGGCCATTCCCATTCTCCAGACCATGGCCGCCGTGCAATACGATCTCCCGACCAGGCTCCGCGGAGAGAGCGAGCTCACGGAACTCTCGGGTCTGGCGACCCGCGTCCTCGGCAACGCCCTGAAGCTCCTGGAACTGGGGGACGTGGAGTTCGCCCGGGAGACGCTCGGGCTGATCGCCGCCCGGTTCGAAGGACTGCCGGAGGCTGAGGTCGCGGCGGCGAAGCTCGAAGAACTCAACTCCGGGCGCTGATCCTTCTCTTGAGCCAGTCCCTCACATCCCGCACCTGGTCCGGCGTGACGTGGTGGCCGCAGTCGTAGGAGCGCAGTTCCGTGGGCAGGCCGGCATCGGTCAGGGCCTCCCCGCTCCGCACCGCGGACGCGAACGGCACCGCGCGATCCTTCTTCCCGTGCAGGAGCAGCACCGGCAGATCCCGCGCGCGCTCGAGTTCACGGCCGAGCACCTCGCTCTTCACCCGGGCGCCCATGATCACGAGGCCCGCGAGGCGGTGCGCCTCCTTGATCCCGATGTAGCCGGCGAAGTAGCCGCCCTGCGAGAAGCCGAGCAGGTACCGCCGCTTCGGGTCCACGTTGTACTCCTCGGCGACGCGATCGGTGAGGGCGCGCAGGTGGCGCCCCGTGGTCCGCATGGATCGAACGAACTCCTCCTCGTCGCCGGTGTAGAGATACCAGGCGTGCCCGATCCGCATCTGTCCGGCCGCCCGGATCTCGAAGGGGTGAACGCCCTCCGGCACGAAGAGGATCGCCGGCAGGCTCTTGAGCGGAGCGAGGAGCCGTGCGAATTCCTCCGCGCTCATGCCCATTCCGTGGAGCGCCGTGATCAGCGGGTAGGAGCGGTCCTTGCGGTATCCCCGGGGGAGAAAAACCAGATTCTCCGTATCGACCGCGAAGCGTTTGTGGATCGTCGAAGCGCGCGCATTCATGGGCCGAAGATGCTAGCAGTTGCCGCGGTTGCTGTCTTGCCGGAAATGTCTTCCGCCGACGCTTCCTCCCCCCCTACCATGCCCCGCCTATGGGCATGAAGACCGCGGATCTCCTGGCGAAGGCACGGGCCGGCGAGCGACTCTCAACCGAGGAGACGCTCACCCTCTACCAGGAGGCCGACCTCGATTCCCTGGGGCGAACCGCCGACCACCTGCGCGGTCTGCGCACGGATCCGGGGACGGTCACCTACCTCATCGACCGCAACGTCAACTACACGAACGTCTGCACGACGAACTGCCTGTTCTGCGCCTTCTACCGCCCGGTGGGCCACCCCGAGGGCTACGTCCTCACCCTCGACGAGATCTCCGCGAAGATCGAGGAACTGGTCCGCATCGGCGGGACCCGCGTGCTGCTGCAGGGGGGGCACAACCCGGATCTCGGCCTTGGCTTCTACCGCGAGATGCTCTCCGGCCTGGCCGCGCGCTTTCCCACCATCGACCTCGACGCCCTGTCGCCGTCGGAGGTGGACCACATCGCCAAACTGGAGGGCCTGTCGCTCGCCGAGGTGCTCACGGAACTGGCCGCGGCGGGGCAGACCGGGCTTCCGGGGGGTGGAGCCGAGATCCTCGACGACGAGATCCGCAACCGGATCTCGAGGAAGAAGCAGTCCGCGGCGGACTGGCTGTCGACCATGGAGCACGCCCAGGCCCTCGGACTGACCACGTCCGCCACCATGGTCATCGGCTTCGGCGAGACCGTCGGCCAGCGGATCCGGCACCTCGATCGGTTGCGTGAGCGCCAGGACGCCGCCCTCGCACAGCACGGCAACGGATTCACCGCCTTCATCTCCTGGACTTTTCAGAAGGACAACACCGCCTGGGGCCGGATCGGGGACAAGAAGGGCCGCGCCATCGGCGCGGACGCCGAGGAGTACCTCAGGCACGCGGCGATCTCCCGCATCCACCTCGACAACTTCGCCCACCACCAGGCCTCCTGGCCCACCCAGGGCCGGGACCACGCCCGCACCGCGCTCAGGTTCGGGTGCGACGACTACGGCTCCACGATGATGGAGGAAAACGTGGTTTCGTCAGCGGGCTCGGAGCACTCGGCCATGGCCGTACCGTCGATCCGCGAGGAGATCCGGCGGGCGGGGTACGAACCGGTGCAAAGGGACTCGCGGTACCGGTTGGTTTGAGGGGGGGACGCCCGAACGCGCAATCCCGAGGAGGGGCGCGGGGACGGGTCCGGTCAGGCTAGCCCAACAGGGCCTTTCCCATCGCCGCGGCGCCGAGGGCCAGAAGGACCATCAGGATGGCGAACACGACGCCCTTGCCGACGCCCTCGTGGACCTCGGGCGGAAGGCAGTGCTGTGTGGGACCTTCATAATCGGGGTTCCGGACGTCTTCTTCGTGGTGATGATCAGCCATCGTCTCTCTCCAGGCCTCTTCAGGGCGAAGGATAGCGGCGGAATTGCCGGGAGGGAAGGGAAAGTGAGGCGTTCCCCCGAGCCCGAAGGGCGCTCTGGCGGATGGCGGGCGAGGCGGTCTGGAGTTTGGAGCCGCGGTCGAATGTTGAGGTGGGGGGCGCCGCGCTGTCGGCGCCTTTTTTGATTCAGGGAAAAGGGAAACGGATTCAGGGGGGCGCCCGGACCCGCAATTCCGAGGGGGGCGGGGAATGGTGGGTGGACGGGGAGGGAACGGCTCGGGCCGGGGAATGGTGGGTGGGCGGGGAGGGAACGGCTCGGGCCGGGGGCGCCCCGCCCCCGGCCCGGCTCCGGTCAGATCAGGAACAGCCCGAGGTCGAGCCGCAGTTCAGGCACTTGTAGCAGGAGCCGTTGCGGACCATGATGCTGCCGCATTCCGCGCAGGCCGGGGCGTCGGACTGGAAGGCCCGGCCGATGGAGTGCTCCGATGCCAGGCGGTTCGCGGGGGCGACGGCGGTTTCGCCGCCACCGTTGCCGTTTCCACTCTTGGTCTTGCCCTTGCCCTTGCCGTTGCCGCCGCCGTTTCCGTTCCCGGCGTCCGCCAGGGGCATGATGTCCACTCCCTCCACGGGCTTCGGCCCCGTGAGGAGTTTCCGCCCCATCCAGCGGAAGATGTAGTCGACGATGGAGTGGGCGAAGCGGATGCCCTCGGTGTTCGTGATGCCCATGGGCTCGAACTTCACGTACTCGAACTTGCGGACGAGGTCCTCGAGCGGCACGCCGTACTGCAGGCAGATCGATACGAGCGTGGCCACCGTGTCCATCAGACCCCGGACGGTGGAACCCTCCTTCGACATGGTGATGAAGATCTCGCCGGGGGCGCCGTCGTCGTAGAAGCCGACGTTCAGGTAGCCCTTGTGCTCCCCCACCCGGAACTTGTGGGTCAGCGAACGGCGGTCGTCGGGCAGCTTCAGGCGGATCGGCTTGCGCTTCTCTTCCTTCTTCTTGCTCTTCCCGGCATGCTCGTCGCTCGAGGTGCCGAGGGGCTGGATCCGCTTGCTGCCGTCGCGGTAGACGGCGATGGCCTTCAGACCCAGGCGCCAGGCCTCGAGATAGGTGTCCTCGATGTCCTTGACCGTGGCATCCCCGGGGAGGTTCACCGTCTTCGAGATCGCCCCGGAGAGGAACGGCTGCACCGCCGACATCATGCGGATGTGGCCCATGTACTGGATCGAGCGCGTCCCGTTCCGGGCGACGAACGCGCAGTCGAACACCGGAAGGTGCTCCGGACGGATGTGAGGCGCCCCCTCGATCGTCTCCTCCGAGTCGATGAAGTCGATGATCTCCTCGATCTCCACCTCGTCGTACCCGAGCCGGGCCAGGGCCTCGGGAACGGTTTGGTTGACAATCTTCAGGACGCCGCCGCCGACCAGCTTCTTGTACTTCACCAGGGCGATGTCCGGCTCCACGCCGGTGGTGTCACAGTCCATCATGAAGGCGATGGTCCCGGTGGGTGCGAGGACGGTGGCCTGAGCGTTCCGGAAACCGTACTCCCGACCGATCTCGATCGCCTCGTCCCAGACGGCGCGGGCGGAGTCGAGGAGGTCCTCCGGCACGTAGTGGCCGTCCACCCCTTCCACCGCGGCGCGGTGCTTCATCATGACCTTCAGGAAGGCGTCCGTGTTCTCCGGGTAGCGGGCGAAGGGCCCGCCGTGGAGCTTCGAAATCTCCGCGGAAGCGCGGTAGGCCTCTCCGCACATGATCGCGGTCACCGCCGCGGCCCAGGCCCGGCCACCGTCGGAGTCGTAGGGCAGGCCCCGCGACATGAGGAGCGCGCCGAGGTTCGCGTATCCCAGGCCGATCGGGCGGAACAGGTGGCTGTTCTCCCCGATCTGCTCCGTGGGGTAGGAGGCGTTGTCGACGAAGACCTCCTGCGCCACGAACACGGTCCGCACAGCCGAGCGGAAGGAGCGGGTATCGAACTCCCCGTCCTCGTCCCTGAACCGCATGAGGTTCAAGCTGGCCAGGTTGCAGGCCGTGTCATTCAGGAACATGTACTCCGAGCACGGGTTGCTGGCGTAGATACGGTCCGTGCCGGAGCAGGTGTGCCAGGCGTTGATCGTGGTGTCGAACTGCAGGCCGGGGTCGCCGCACTGGTGCGCCGCCGCCGAGATCATGCCCATCATCTCGCGGGCCTTCATGGTGTCGAGGGGCGCACCGTTCGTCCGGGCGATGGTGCTCCAGTCGCCGCCGTCCATGACCGCCCGCATGAAGTCGTCGCTGACGCGGACGGAGTGGTTTCCGTTCTGGAAGTAGACCGAGGAGTAGGCCTCGCCGTTCACCGATCCGTCGTAGCCGGCGTCGATCAGGGTCCAGGCCTTCTTCTCCTCCTCCGCCTTGCTGTTGATGAACTCGACGATGTCCGGGTGGTCCACGTCGAGGATCACCATCTTCGCCGCGCGGCGCGTCTTTCCGCCGGACTTGATGACGTTGGCGAAGGCGTCGAAGCCGCGCATGAAGGAGACCGGCCCGGAGGCCTGCCCCCCGCTCGAGAGACGCTCACGGGAGCCCCGGAGGGTGGAGAAGTTCGTCCCGGTGCCGGAACCGAACTTGAAGAGCATGCCCTCGGTCTTCGCCAGGTCCAGGATCGAGGACATGGAGTCCTCGACGGAGTTGATGAAGCAGGCCGAGACCTGGGGGCGGGCGTTCGGCTCCACGCCCATGTTGAACCAGACCGGGGAGTTGAAGCAGGCGTACTGGTTCACCAGGAGATGGGCGAGCTCGAGTTCGAAGATCCGGGCCGACTCGTCGTCCGCGAAGTACCCGCCGGTCATGCCCCAGGTCATGGCGGTCCTGACCACGCGGTCGATGAGCTGGCGAATCGAGGTCTCCCGGTTGGGCTGGTCCACGCCCCCCTTGAAGTACTTCGACACGACCACGTTGGTGGCGAGCTGCGACCAGGACTTCGGCACCTCGACGTCCTTCTGCTCGAAAACCACCTGGCCCCGATCATTCAGGATCGCCGCGGTTCGACGCTCCCACTCCAACTCGTCGTAGGGGTGAACCCCGGGACGGGTGAAGTGACGCTCGAACAAGAGGCCCGGGCCGGCCTCGAACGCGCTCTTCACCCCTTCGAAAATCCTGCCGTGCGTTCCCGTGGTCGCGACCTTCGCCATCTCGCTGCCTTTCCCTCAAACTACGGACGTCCAGCGTCCGCCGAACTATTTCTGCCAATGCCCTTTACGTCAACCAGCGGGCCCGAAACTCCCCACGACCCACCCCGCGCCCGGATACCGCAGGCCCGCCCATTCGGCCCCGATACCCCCTCATGTTGGTGCGCAGACCGGAGGTTACCCAAAATGTAGTGGGTGTCAAGGGCTATCTGATCGTGGCTCCCGAACATCTCGATCGCTCGCTCGAATTCACCGTCGACCGCGATTTGTGGTCCGGCCAAAGCATACCCCGCGGCACCGACACCGCCCTGCGGCGCACAGCGCCGCAGGGACGGCGCCCGGCAATGCCGGGCGCCGATTTCGGAGCCGCCCCCACGAGGGGGGCGACTCCTCACGGTGTGTTTCTTCCAGGGGACCAGGGGTCCCCTACGCACCGGTCGGCGCCTGGTTGGATTCTCAAGGAAAGTAAGGAAACAGCCAGGGTCGGTGCCCGAACCCGCAATCCCAAGGGGGGTGGCGGCAGGGGGGAAGTGGACGGGTCTCAACAGCCAGGGTCGGCGCCCGAACACGCAATCCCAAGGGGGGTGGCGGCAGGGGGGAAGTGGATGGGTCTCAACAGCCAGGGTCGGTGCCCGAACCCGCAATCCCAAGGGGGGTGGTGGCAGGGCGAGATGAACGGATTCAGTCGGGGCAAGCCCGCGATCGTGCCCCCTGAGCAAGATGGGCCATATACTGTCGCCATGCTCCGAAGAAAACAGATGAGAGTGGGCTTTGCCCTGTTGCTGACCGTGCTGCTCTGTCCCCTTCTCGTGCAGGGGGTCCTCGCGCAGGGCGTCGAGGATCCGGCGGTCCGGATTTCCGCTGTGGTTTCGCCGGCCGAGGCCTCCCCCGGGGACGTGGTCACGGTCTCGCTGACCGCCGTCATCGGGGAGGAATTCCACATCTACGGCCTGCCACCGGTGCCGGAGATGACCTGGCCGACGCAGGTGATCGTCCTCGGCCCGGAGGGATACATCGCCGCGGCGGACACCGAGGGACCGCCTCCCGCGGAACACTTCGACGACACGCAGGGCGGGATCTCGGTGCCGTGGTACACCGGCACGGTCACGTTCACGCAGAAGGTGCGTGTCCCCGACTCGGCCTCCCCCGGAGAAGTGGAACTGCGAGTCGGCCTCGACCACATGGCCTGCACCGAGGAGTACTGTCTCGATGTGGAGACTCCCGAGACGACCGTCAGGCTTTCGATCGTCGCCGGGAGCGATCCGACGCCCGCCGTGGTGACGCCGGAGAAGTCGTCGCCGGTGGTCTTCGAGAAGAAGGAACGGACCATGGGGAGCTTCATCTGGTTCGCCTTCTTTGCGGGCCTGGGCTCGATCCTGCTGCCCTGCATCTACCCCCTGATCCCGCTCACCGTGGCGTTCTTCTCCAAGCAGCAGGGCGGCCGCACCGCCACCGTCCGCACCGCCGTCCTCTTCTGCGCCGGGATCATCCTCACGTTCACAGTGCTCGGGGCGCTGCTCGGAACGATCTTCAACCTGCAGGACATCGCCACGAGCCTGGCGCTCAACGTCTTCCTGTTCCTCCTGATGCTCGTGCTCGCATTCTCGCTCTTCGGCTGGTTCGACCTGCGCCTGCCATCGTCGTGGACCGAGAAGATGCAGGCCGCCGGATCCGGCGCCTCCGCCGTGGCCCCGATCTTCATGGGGCTGGCCTTCAGCCTGGCCTCCTTCACCTGCACCGTGGCCGCGATCGGGCCGATCCTGGCGGCGGCCAGCACCGGGGAGATGCTCCGCCCGGCCATCGGCATGCTGGCCTACTCCAGCGGCTTCGCGCTGCCGTTCTTCGTCCTCGCCCTCTTCCCGAACTGGGTGGGCGGGCTGCCGCGCGGCGGAAGCTGGATGAACTCGATCAAGGTGATGCTCGGCTTCTTCGAGATCTGCTTCGCGGGCTACTACCTGTGGCGCATGGACCTCGCCCTCGACTGGGGGATCGGCACCTTCGGCATCGTGCTCTCCCTTTGGGTGGCGACGATCTTCCTCGCGGGCCTCTACCTGCTCGGAAAGATCCGGCTGCCCCACGACCCGCCGCAGGAAAGCATCACGGTGCCTCGCCTCGGCCTGGCCATCGTCTTCCTGACCTTCTCGCTCTACCTGTTCGCGGGCCTGATGGGCCAGGTGAAGCTCGCCTCCTGGCTGCAGGGCCTGCTCCCGCCGCGCCCGGCCTCGGCGCTCATGGCGACCTCGACGATCGAGACCGGCGGGGCGGAGTCGAAATTCCACGTGGGCTTCGGCAACGTTCCCTGGACCACGGACTACGAGTTCGGTCTGGAGACCGGCAAGAGGGAGCAGAAGCGGATCCTGCTCAACTTCACGGGTATCTACTGCACGAACTGCCGCGACATGGAAACCGGTATCCTGCCGCTTGACCGGGTTCGCGAAGAGCTCGAGGTACTCGTCTGCGTGGAGCTCTGGACGGACCTTCCGAGCGACGCCGTGGGCCGGAAGTTCGGCACCCACACCACGCTGGAGATGAGCCGTCGATATCAGGAACTTCGGAGCAAGCCCGCCCCGGAAGGCTACGGCACCACGGCGAACCCACACTTCGTGCTGCTTTCACCGGATGGAGTGGTGCTGGCGGAGACGGGGTACACGAGGGATGTCGAGGCCTTCGTCGCCTTTCTCAGGACCGGCAAGTAGTCGACGTTGCCTCTCGTTTCGGCTAGTTTGAACGCGTTATGGGCACGAACATCCATCCTTCGGCAGTGATCGACTCGTCGGCGGAGATCGCCGATGGCGTGGAGATCGGCCCCGGCGTCGTCATCGAGGCCGGAGCACGGATCGGTCGCGGCACCCGGATCATGGCTCACGCCTTCGTCGGTCGTCGCACGGTCCTCGGGGAAGAGAACGTCCTGCACATCGGGGCCGTGGTCGGGCACCAGCCGCAGGACATCTCCACCACCGGCGACGAGGATGCCCGACTGGTGGCCGGTGACCGGAATGTGTTCCGCGAGTACTGCACGCTGCATCGCGGTTCCCGCGACGGCCACGAGACCGTCCTCGGCAACGACAACTTCGTCATGGCCCAGGCCCACGTGGCGCACGACTGCAGGATCGGGAACCACGTCATCCTGGCCGGCGGGGCGCTGGTGGCGGGCCACGTCACGATCGAGGACCGGGCCTTCCTCTCCGGCAATGTGGCGGTGCACCAGTTCTGCCGCATCGGGGAGTACGCCTTCATCTCGGGCCTCTCCCGCGTCAGCAAGGACCCGCCGCCCTACTTCCTCGTCAAGGGCGACTCGCAGGTCTACGGGCTCAACTCGGTGGGACTCAAGCGCGGGGGCTTCAGCGAGGACGAGAGGCTCCTGGTCCGCCGGGCCTACAAGATTCTCTTCCGCAAGGGGCACGGCCTCGAGAAGGCCCTCGGGATGATCGAGACGACGCTGTCGCACTCGGTCCACGCGATGCACCTGGTCGAGTTCGTCCGGAACAGCACGCGGGGGATCTGCACCCACGCCCGCCGCGGGACACCTTACCGTTGACAGGACTCCAAACGTGACGGATCGGCCCACGGAAGAGTTCACTCCCGAGGAGCGCGCCGCGCTGGCGCCCTACTTCACCAACCTCGACGGCCCGGTGTTCGCGCTCATCAATCTGCCGGAGGTGGTGAAGGGCGCCCTTTTCGCCCGATACTCGCGATCGCCGAAATCCCTCCGCCGGCTCTTCCTCGACGAGTTCAGGACCGAGATCGACGGCGGCGCGACCACCTCCATCGCCGGCCTCGATCGGGCCCGCGAACTCTACGACAAGGTGTTCGTGGAGTACGGGGACGACTCCGTGGCTCAGTTGGGAGGGGTCCACCTGGCCTGCGAAGGGGTCTCGAACATCCTGACGAAGGTGCTCGAGTGGGGACGGCTGATGTCCTACCTCGAGCAGTCCACGCGGTACATCCCGTACACCGATCGCCCGGGCGGGCGCTTCAAGTACCGCATCCCCCCGGAACTCGAGGCGGACCTGTTGCTGAAACGCCGGTTCGAGGACGTGATGGACCTGTCCTTCACGGTCTACGCCTCGCTGCTGACCCGGATCGAGGTCCACCTGGACGGCGTGCTCCCCCGCGACAACGGGGTTTCCGAGGCGGTCCGAAAGCGAACGATCCGCGCCAAGGCCCTCGATGCGGTGCGGGGACTTCTGCCCGCCGCCACGCAGTCCAACGTGGGCATCTACGGCACCGGCCAGGGCTACGAGGCCATGCTGCTCAGGATGCGCGCCCACCCCCTCCTCGAGGTGCGGGAATACGCAGACCTGATGCTCACGGAACTCCGGAAGGTCATTCCCGCGTTCATGCGGCGGGTCGATCTCCCCGACCGGGGGGTGGCTCTGAGCGCCTATCTCGAGAAGATCCGCGCGGCCGCGATCGAGCAGGCGGACCACTTCCTCGCGGACCTGACTCCTCTGGACCGCCCGGCCGTGACCCTCACGGATTTCGATCCCGATGGAGAGATCAAGGTCGTGGCCGCGGCGCTCTACGCGGTCAGCGATCTGCCCGACGATCAACTGCTCGAGCGGGTGCGGGAGATGAGCCCCGAGGAGCGCAGCGACATCCTTTCGGCCGTGACCGGGGAGCGCGTCAACCGCCGGCACCGCCCGGGCCGCGCCTTCGAGCGCACCTCCTACCGGTTCGACATCCTCTCGGACTACGGGGCCTTCCGGGATCTCCAGCGGCACCGCCTGCTGACCCTGGAATGGCAGCCCCTGACGACCCGCCACGGCTACGAGATGCCCGAGGAAATCGTGAACGCGCGGGCCGCGGGGCCCTACCAGCGGGTGATGGACGAAGCGGCCGGCATGTTCGACGCGCTCACGGCCGCGGGATTTGAGGCGATCGCCCCCTACACGGTGTCGATGGCCTACCGCGTCCGCTACTACCTGCAGATGAACGCGCGCGAAGCCATGCACGTCATCGAGCTCCGAACCACCCCCCAGGGCCATCCGTCCTACCGGCGGATCTGCCAGCGGATCCATCGGCTGATCGCCGAGGAGGCGGGCCATCCGGGCATCGCCCGGGCCATTTCCTTCGCCGACCACTCCGGCGGTGAGGCCGGCCGGATGGAGGCGGAACGGGCAGCGGAAGCCCGCTCCCGAACTCCCGAGGACGGCTAGCCGGGGCAAACGGCCGATTATCGGGAACTTTCCACGTAACACCGGCGTCCGAGCCGTGTTCCTCACCTATGGCGATTCCCGCACATCAGATTCCGAGGCTGACCTGGAGTCTGGCTACGCTGCTCGTGGCCTGCTGCCTGTTCGTGTCCGGTTGTGGGGATGAGCGGGAAGCGACCGAAACACTCGCAGTCCCGGCGCCCCCCGCCGATACCCTCCTCGGACCCGACCTCGGCGCCGCCATCAGGGAGTGGGTCCTGTTCCTCGGTGACGACCATTTCGGCGCCTTTCTCGATACCCACTGCGACCTGATCCTGAAGAGTCCCCCGGAGACACTTCTCCGGATCGTCCACAGTGCGCCGGGGGCCCGAGCGCATCTCGAGAATCTCCTGCGGAAGCGGGGGTTCGACGCCTTCCAGCGGATTCGCTGGCGGCAATCCCCGAAGCGGATCAGCTACTGGACGCGGGACATGTGTGTGGTCGGAATGAACGTGAAGGGTCGGCCGGTCTGCTTCCTCCCCCACCGGGACCACTACGGCTTGATCCTGCCGGAGCCGCTCTCCGGCGAGGCGGTCCGATCGGAGCTCACGCACCTGTTCGGTTCCCGGATCCTCGAGACCGCGGCCCGGATCGAGGGCGGCGCGGTCGTGGCCGACGAGGAGCGCGCCTTCATCACCCCGGACGCCGAAGTTCTGGCCCTCCTGAACCAGGACTTCCCCACCCGATCCGGGATCCATGACTACCTGAGTGGGCTCTTCGGACTCCCCGTCGAGGTCGTGACCACCCGGAAGGGTCTCCCCGGCAATCACCTGGATCTCTTCATGACTCCCGCCGGCCCGCGCCGGATGATCCTGGGGGATCCCACGTTGGCGGTCCGGATGCTCTCCGGCATGTCCGAGGTGGATCGGGGGGCTTTCGAGGAGGACGTCTGCGAGATCCTGCGAGGCGCACCCGAAGACGACTCGGAGCTCGGGGGAGACAACCTGTTCCTGCGTCTGATCGGGGGAAACGAGGCGCCGGATCTCCTCGCGGCCTTCCGGTCGACCCTCGCGCAACTCGAGGGACTGGGGTACGAAGTCCATCGCGTCCCCTACCTCAGCCTGCGTCTCGGCGACACCGAAGGCCCGATCACGTTCTCGTGGAACAACGTGGTGCAGGAGATCCGACGCGGCAGACCGAGAGTCTATCTGCCCACCTACCGCCTCCCCGCGCTGGATGAGGCCGCATCGAAGGTCTACGCGGATCTCGGTTACGAAGTGATCCCGATCGACTGTCTGGGGCCCGCGCTTTACGGTGGAGCGATCCGCTGCCTGAGCCAGGTGCTGCGCGTCCCTCCTCTTTGGACCACCCGACCCCTTCCGGAGTAGAGTTCATCACCATGAGTGATGAACTCGCGGGAATCTGCCTCGCCGCCGGCGCCTCCTCGCGCATGGGATCGCCGAAGGCCCTGTTGCCGATCGAAGGCCGGCCGGCGGTCGAGAACTCGGTGCGGGCGCTGCTCTCGGGGGGCTCCGACCTGGTGGTGGTGGTGCTCGGGTGCGGCGCCGACGCCATCCTCCCCGCGGTGCCCGAGGACGATCGCGTCCGCGTGGTGACGAACACCGCCTGGGCGGCCGGGCGGACCGGCAGTCTGAAGGCGGGCCTTGCGGTCCTGCCGGACGTGAAGGCGGTGGTGGTGCTCCCGGTGGATCACGTCCTGGTGACCGGCGCGGACGTGTCCGCGCTGATCCGGGGCTGGCGGACGTCCGGGGCGCCGGTGGTGCGGCCGATCTTCGAGGGCCGTGGCGGCCACCCCATCCTGCTCGCTGCCCGCGTCCTCCCCGAAGTGCACGCGCTCGGGGACGACGATCCCCTCGTCAACGTGGTCCGCGCACACCGGGACCGTGAACTGCGGATCCCCGGATCCCGGGCCACCCGGGTCGACGTGAACACACCGGCGGACTTAGGGCTCGTCTGATCAGTCGGCGGGGGCGTCCCCCATTTCGGTCAGCGCGCGGATCTCGGCCATGCGCGCGTCCCGGGTCTCGAGGTCGCCCTTCTCCTCCGCATCGGCGGCGGAGTTGAGGAGCGCCTGTCCCGCGCACCAGCGGATTTCCTCGTCCGACGGGAAGATCCCGGGCAGAGCGCGAAGCTCGTCGAGAAGCGCCTCGCGCCGGTCGAAGTCCTCGGCCTGGTGGGCGTAGGTCGTTCCGTTCAGAAGCGCCATGGCCAGGTGCCGCCCCGCGAGCTGATCCTCGGGGTGGATGGCGTGAAGAGAGCGTATCTCCTCGAGGCAGGCCTCCCGCCGGGCGGTGTCACCGTCGGCGTGAAAATCCACGAAGGAGTTGAAGAGCCCCATGACCAGGCAGCCGCGCACGACCTCGTCTTCCGGGAAGGAAAGCGTCATCCGCTTGAGTTCCTGGACGCGCTCCCACCGACGGTCCGGCTCTCCGGCGATCCGTCCCCGGCAGAGGGACCGGAAGAGTCGGCGCGCCAGGTCGGCCCTGAGCTCGACGTCGTCGGGAGACTCAGCCACTCCCGCCCGCAAATCCGCGAGGTTCAGCGGCTCGGGACCTTCGTCGTCGCAGCCCTCGGCTGCGTGATCGCCACAGGCATCGTGCTTCTCTTCTCTGGTCATAACGGGAAGGTATCCGGAGAGACGCCGCCGGCCACGGATTCTCCGGTCAACCGAATGCTTGACGAGAGTGTCGAACCCCGGAGGATGGCGAATCATGTCCGACATCCCATTCAAGCAATTCCTCGAGGTCCGTCGGGCTTTCGCGCCCGCGCTCTCCCCCGACGGCCGCGGCCTCGCTTTCGTCTCCGATCTGACCGGCTATCCGGAGGCGTGGCTCTACCAGGGAAGAGGACGGCGCCCCTGGCAGCTGACCGAGTTTCGTGAGCGCGTGGGCCGCATCCGCTGGGCGTCCCACGGCCGCATTCTGGTCCTCGACACCGACCTCGGCGGCGACGAGTGCTGGGCGATCCGGTCCCTCCGTCCGGACGGAACCGGCCACCTGACCCTGTCCGGCTCGCCGGAGGTGATGCACCTCATGGGGAGCCTGTCGCCCGACGGCCGTCGCCTCTCGGTCTCGACGAACGCGGAAGATCCCGCCCGGTTCGCCCCCGGCATCATCGACGTGGCCACCCGCGAACTGCGGACGCTTTATCGCGACGGGCAATCGTATCTCCCCGCCGGGTTCTCGCCCGACGGGCGCTTTGTCGCCGCTCTCCGCATGCACGGCAGCTTCCGCCAGGACCCGGTTCTCTTCCCGGTGGAGGGGGGCGAACCGATCGCCCTCTCGCCGGAGGACGGTCCGGTGCGCCATCTCGACCCATGCTTCGAGGCGGACGGTCGGGGACTTCTCGTGCTGACCGACCGCGGCCGGGACTTCCTCGGTCTGGCACGGATCGACATCGCCTCGAAGAAGCTGGCGTGGCGATACGCCCCGGAGGACCGGGATGTGGATCTCCTCGCCGTGGCGCGAAAGAAGAAGGTGGCGCTCCTCGCGGAGAACGAACGGGGCTGGTCCCGCCTGAAGGCTCTCGATCTCGGCTCCGGCGAGACGCTCGACATCGATCACCCGCCGGGCTGCGTCACGGAGATCGACATCACGTTCGACGGCCGAAGGGGAGCCTTCGCCCTCTCCCGACCGACCGCCCCCTCCGAGGTGTTCTTCGCCGACCTCGCCACGGGAGAGACGGAACAGGCGACGACCTCGCCCTGCGGTGAGCTGAACTGCGCGGAATTCGTCGAGCCGGAGGAAGTCGTCTTCCGGTCCTTCGACGGGGTGACGATCCCCGGGCTGCTTTCCGTCCCGCCCGGCTTCTCCAGTCCCCGTCCGGCGGTGATCAAGGTACACGGCGGCCCGGAGGCGCAGGCGCGCCCCTGCTACGACCCGGTGGTGCCCTACCTGCTCTCCCGCGGGTTCGCCGTCTACGAGCCGAACGTGCGGGGCTCCACCGGCTACGGACGGAGATTCGCCGCGCTGGACGACGGTCGGCTTCGCTTCGACGCCATCGAGGACCTCGCAAAGGCCGCTGAGTTCCTGAAGAGTGACGGCCGCGTGGACGGCGGTCGCCTCTCGCTGCTGGGTGGTTCCTACGGCGGCTTCATGGTCCTCGCCGGGCTGGCCTTCCACCCCGAGTTGTGGTCGGCGGGAGTGAGCATCTGCGGGATCGCCAACTTCCGCACCTTCCTCTCGAACACCGGCCCTTATCGCCGGGAGTGGCGGGCGGCGGAGTACGGGGATCCGACGGCGGATGCCGACTTCCTCGACGAGATCTCCCCGGTGAATCACGCCGACCGCATCAAGGCGCCGCTCCTGGTGATCCAGGGAGCGAACGACCCGCGCGTGCCTCCGGACGAGTCCGAGCAGATCGTCAGGGCAGTGAAGGAGGCCGGCGGCGTGGCCCGGCAGATGCTCTTCGCCGACGAGGGGCACGGCATCGTCAAACTCGATAACCGCCTGAAAGCCTGGGAGGCGGTGGTCGATTTCCTGGAGGAGTTCGGCAAGTAACTCGCCACCGGCCCTTGGACGACGCCGCTCCGCCGGCACCGTTTTTCGGGGAAGGAAGAAAGCTCGAGGGGGGCGTCCGGGCGCGCAATCCCGAGGGGGATGCGTCAGGGTTGTTGCGCGGGTTTCGTCAGAGGGAGAACTCCGCCCAGGACGTATCGGTCTCCCACAACCGGACGCGCTCGACGGGGTAGCCCTCGCCGTTTGCGAATTCGAAGATGACGCGGGCGATGTTTTCGGCGGTGGGGTTGCCCTCGAAGAGGAAGTAGGGCTCTCCGGCCTCCTTCAGGTACGGCAGGGCCGGGTCGTCCTTCGAGATCAGCATCTTGTGATCCATGTTGTCGTCCACCCAGGTCTTCACCAGCTTCTTGATCTCGGAGAAGTCGAGAACCATGCCTCGGTGGTCGAGATCCTCGGTGGCGAACGTGACCTGGATCAGGCCGTTGTGGCCGTGCAGGTGCTTGCATTCACCGTCGTAGTTGATGAGCCGATGGCCGTAGCAGAAGCGGATATCTTTCGTCACGCGATACATGTTGTTCCTCGCAATCAGGAAATCAACCGACCGCCGTCCACGGTGAGGACGGCGCCGGTCGTGAACTCTGCGCTCTCCACCAGGAAACGGACCGCGCGGGCCACGTCCAGGGGACTCCCCACTCTCCCGAGCGGGGTCGAGGATAGCACTTGCCGGCGCTCCGCCTCCGTCATGTCCTCGGGCAGCATGACCGGGCCCGGGGCAACGGCGTTGACGCGGACTTCCGGCGCCAGACATCGGGCCAGGCCCGCGTTCGCCGCCAGGAGAGCGGCTTTCGACACGCAATATGGAAGGTAGCCCTTGTAGGGACGGTAGCCGGCCCAGTCGGCGATGTTGACGATGGCGCCCCGCCCCCGCTTCTTCATGGCCAGGCCGATTTCCTTCGCCAGGAAGAACGGGCCGCGCAGGTTCACTGCGAAGATCTCGTCGAAGGTCTCGAACGTGATCTCCGGAAGAGGCGTGCGGGGGAAGATGGAGGCGGAGTTCACGAGGATGTCGGCCTCCCGGCACTCGGTCGCCAGACGCATCACGTCCGCCGGGACGCCCAGATCTCCGGCGACGAGTTCCACCTTCGCGCCGAGGGCGCGGATCTCCCGCTCCGTTTCTCGCGCGGCCTCGGAGGAACTCCGGTAGTGCAGGAAGATGCTCGCTCCGGCGCGAGCCAGTTCGAGGGCAATCTCCCGTCCCACACGAAGGGCGGAACCGGTGACGAGGGCCTTCGAGGTCCTGATATCCATTTCAATCCGCCGTCGTCGGGGTTAGGAAGGGGCCATGAACGCAGCATCAGAAGGTATCGCCGTTCTCGCCTCCGGCGGCGTGGATTCCGCCGTCCTTCTTCACGAGATCGCGGACCGCGGGAAGATCGTCCACCCGGTCTTCGTCCGCCAGGGCTTCCGCTGGGAACGCATGGAACACCTGTGGCTCCGCCGGTTCCTGGCACAGACGTCCCGCCCGGAGTTTCGCGACCTCACCGTTCTCGTCCTGCCGTTGGCCGATCTCTACCCGGCGGACCATTTCGCGGTGGCCGGGGCGGTTCCGGCGGCGGGGACGCCTGATGAGGACTGCTACCTCCCGGGCCGCAACCTCACCATGCTCGCCAAGGCCGCGATCTTCGCCGCGCTGAACGACCTTTCGGCCCTGGCCCTGGGGTCACTCGGCGGCAACCCCTTCCCGGACGCCACGCCGGGCTTCTTCGCGGAAATGGCCTCGACCGCGACGCGCGGGCTCGACCACCCTCTCGAGATTCTGGCCCCCTTCGGCGGCTTGACGAAGGAGGAGGTCCTCCGAAAGGGAGCAGGCCTCCCCCTTCAATTGACGCTTTCCTGCATGGAGCCCGCCGGGGAACTCAACTGCGGCCGCTGCAGCAAGTGCCACGAGCGCCGGCAGGCGTTTCGGTCCGCGGATCTGGTCGATCCCACCATCTACGGGGACACGGCCGGTCCGGCGCCTCTCGAGCCCTGAGCGAAGGAGGGCAAAAGCCCCGAAACCGTGGAACACGAACCCGGTCGGCGACGTTTAAAGCCTGCTGACGCAGGGGCGTGTCCTGCGGGCCAGGGAGAGCCGGCCGTGCGTTCGATGAAGACAGTTCTGACGATCCTCCTGATTGTGAGCGCCGGCTTCTCCCTGGCATCCTGCGGCGATTCCTCCCCGGCCGGCAAGAAGGGCGCGGCCGTGCTCCATCAGCAGCAGGGCGGCCTCCTCTACACCTTCAACCTCGTGACCGGCACAGAGGCCCTCTTCGACGTTTCCGAGGATCCCCGCTTCCTGCGCAACCTGCTGCCCGAGCGCTCCTCGGATGCCGACCGCCTCCGCCTCCGCCTCGAAGAGAGGATGAAGGTCACGAATCTCGAGGAACTCCGGGACACCACCAGCCCCGTCTACCACAGCCTGAGAGGTCTGGGCTACATCTAGCCTGCGATTCTCACCAGGGTGCGCGGTTTTCGCCGGACCGCCCCTCTCCCCGGTGTAGAATCCCGCCTTGACCCCGGAGGGCGCGATGAACCAGGACGCGATTGCCAGCCTCACCCACGAGCTTCTCGTCCAGATCGGCGAGGATCCGGAGCGCGAGGGACTGAAGCGGACCCCCGAACGCGTCGCCCGCGCCTACGAGTTCCTGACCCGGGGCTACCACTCCTCCGTCGAGGAGATCCTGAACAACGCCGTGTTCGAAGAGGAATGCGACGAGATGGTCGTCGTGAAGGACATCGAGCTCTACAGCCTCTGCGAGCACCACATGCTCCCCTTCACCGGCCGGGCCCATGTCGCCTACGTCCCGGACGGGCGGATCGTCGGGCTCTCGAAGATCCCGAGAATCGTCGAGATGTACAGCCGGAGACTGCAGGTGCAGGAGCGCCTGACCTTCCAGGTGGCGAAGGCCATCGAGGAAGCGATCCAACCGAAGGGCGTCGGGGTCGTGGTCGAGGCGGCTCACCTCTGCATGATGATGCGAGGCGTGGAGAAGCAGAACTCCAAGGCCGTCACCTCCTGCATGCTCGGCCGTTTTCGTTCGGATCAGCGGACGAGGGCGGAGTTCCTCAACTTCATCCACGCTTAGGGCTCGTCTGGAAAAAACGGCTGCACTCGAGGGCCTGCCGATCGCAGGATCCACTGGACCCTGCTCCCGCGGCAAAGCCGCGGAGGCCGGCCATGGCTGCATCCCGCCCCACCGCGTTGCTCGTCCGTTGAAACCAGCAAAGGTTGCGCCCTCCTCGCGCCTTGCGGGGCACGCGCAGCGGCGCTCTCGGTGTGACGGCAAACCCAGGCCCCGGGACACGGGGCCGGGACCTCAGTCGGACAGGCTCAGCACGTAGCTCGCCAGGGCCCTGAGTTCGCGGGGAGGGAGCGCCCGGTAGGGCGGCATGGGGGCGATGTAGTCGCCGTCGCTGTTGAGGGCCGGGAACGCGTCGGGGTCCTCGAGGTGCCGGACGACGCGCTCCCGCACCTTCTCCGGATCGCGGTCGAGTCTCTCGAGATAGACGGCGGCGGCGCCGCGCAGGGCGGGACCGAGGGTGGAACCGCGGGCATGGAGGCCGTGGCAGGTCGCGCACCCGTATGCCGGATCCTGTCGGCGATAGAGCTTTCGCCCGAGGCGGACCTCCGCGGGATCGAGTTCGAGGGGGCGTGGAACGGGCCGCGGCGGGTCGTTTGGTGGCTCGTCATCGCGGGAGACGAAGGCTGCCACGGCGAGGCCGAGGAGCAGAAAGAGGAAGATGGCGAGGCCGCACTCCAGGCGGCGGCGCCTCATTCCTCCAGGATGTTGGCAGGCAGGGGCTTGCGACCGGCGAAGCCTTCCGTGATCTCGTGCCAGGACTCCACCCGATCCTCACCGAGCTGATAGCAGAGATAGACCCGACGATCGTCCATGCGGGAGGGGAAGTCGACGGTGCCCGACTTGAGATCCTTCATCTCGCAGCCGATCTCGGACAACTCGGCGACGAACGACTCGATTTCCTCGGAGAACGAGCCCATGGATCGCTTCAGGTCGTTCAGCCGCTCCTCGGTCTCGGAGGTCCGGTCCTCCACGGTGCGCAAGGCCTTGTAGGCCTCCGCCTGCTCGGAAAGCAGCCGATAGGACCGAACGACATCCGCCACGATCCGCCGGACCAGGGGCAGGGCGTTGTCCGCTTCTTCCACCGTGAATGTTTTGTTTCTCATGGAGTCTTCGTTCCCCCGGTCAGGCCCCGGGATGAAGTGCGGGGAGTATATCAGCCGTTCGGGACACCTGCCCCGAACTAATCGCCACACGGGCTTTCTCCTCCCCCGGTGAGTGTGCGCCTTTCTTCGGAGGCCGGTCGAGACCGTGCTAGTTTGCAGTTCATGGAACTCCGGTTTGCCTGTCCCCAGTGCGGTACCCTGAACCGGCAATCGGGAGCGGATCAGTGCACGGTGCTCACCTGCCAGGATTGCTCCTACGTCGGCCTCATGCCGATCGGTTGGACGATCGAGGGCGAGGTGGAGCGGTGCCCCATCTGCGGCTGTGACGGGCTCTTCAAGCAGAAGGACTTCCGCCAGCGAACCGGGGCACTGATCGCGCTGGTCGGCGCCGCGCTGGCCCTGTTCACGAAGTACGTCACCCTGATCCTCGCCGCCCTGATCAACCTCGCTCTCTACGCCACAGCCAACGAACGCCTGGTGTGCTACGTCTGCCGCACCCAGATCGTGGGCCACCGCCCCACCTCCCGGCACCGCCGCTACGACGTCAAGACCGAGAACGCGCTCCAATCGAAGTCGAGGGCCTCCCGCCAGGAGCAGCAATCGGAGCGAATCGACCAGTCGGGCCCGACGCAGTAGGGGCACCGCCCGGGTGCGTCTCATCAGGGGCGCAGTACGCACCGGCCCCAACCCGCAATCGCCTGCATTGGACGAGGTCCATCCCCCTTCAAAAACAAAACCGGGAATCGTTTTGAGCCTGTAGAGAAACGATTCCCGGTTTTGTTTTTTGCCCTTCGGCGAAGAGCGAAGCGTTTTCGCCCAGATCCCACCGGGATCTGCCCCGGAGGGCGCAGCGCGCCCGACGGCCCGTGGGGGTACGGGGGGTTCTACCCCCCGGGAGTCGAGGCACCGGGGAGGGGCCCCTTCAGGGGCCCCGACCTCGGCCGCCGGCAAAGCCGACGGCCGCCCCGACGAGCAAAGCGAGGAAGGGCGGTGCGTGGGGGTACGGGGGGTTCTACCCCCCGGGAGTCGAGGCACCGGGGAGGGGCCCCTTCAGGGGCGCCG
>SWCD01003621.1_pt1 | contig 21960 bp, 22 predicted proteins | sample 4693011 | NCBI WGS metagenome assembly SWCD01 (sample SAMN10267278, study PRJNA491770) | bioreactor metagenome | isolation source: DHS bioreactor inoculated with marine | place: Japan: Omine Ridge, Nankai Trough | reverse complement strand
CTGCTGACCTGAACAGCCAGAATTTCCCGACATAGGACGTTGTCGGTCATCACCCGCGCGACCGTCACGCCCATCGACGCATACCAGGCCACGGCAGCGCGCAAATGGGCCACGGCGCTCGCGGCCGTCTCGTCGGGGTGGATCCGGGTGAAGGAGAGCCGCGAGGCATCGTCGATGCAGACATGGACATATTCCCAGCCGGCCCCGCGCGACTTTCCCTTTTGCGGATCGCCGGTCATCCTGTGACCGATCTGCTCGAACCGGCCCAACCGCTTGATATCGAGGTGGATCAGCTCTCCCGGGTGGTCCCGCTCATAGCGGCGCACCGGTTCGGCCGGCTCCAGATCGCGCAGGCGGCTGAGGCCCGCCCGGCGCAGCACCCGGCTGACGGTGGCGGGCGAGACACCGGTCTTCGCGGCGATATGCGCGCCGGTCAGGCGGTCCCGCCGCAGGCTGACAATGCGGTCGCACACGGCTGGCGGCGTCGGATTGCGCAGCCTGACGGGGCGTGACGGGCGGTCCTGCAACCCCCGGCACCCTTCGGCCCGGAACCGTCGGTGCCACTTGGCAGCGGTCTTTGCGCTGACGCCGCAGACCGAGGCGGCGTGAGAAACTGCGGCACCCGCTTCGATCAGCCCGACCAGCCGCTCTCGACCTTTCGGCGTCAGCCGGGCATTCTGATGCATGTTCATTCGATCCCTCCGAACATGGTTGGCGCCTGGTAACTCCAACCAACTCGATCGGGATCGAATGGACAACCTGTGGAAAGCTCACAGCTAGCCGACATGATCGGCGACAAGGAGACCTAATTCGGGAAAAGGATGTCGCGCGGATACCCACGCGACCAGATTTCTTCAATGTCTGAACACCGTTGGATCATTGACCCTGCACTTGGATTGACGTTGGCTGTCTGTGTTGTGGCGGTATTCATCGTCTGGATTGACTACACTAGACTCGTGACCGCCCAGAGCACATCCGAGAGATTGGGGACAATCCAACCATCTGTTGAGTCTCGCGACCATGTCGAGGAAGCTTGCTTCGGCCTCGGGGGGGGCGAGTGGCGTGGATGCGCGTTGAATGTCATTCAACGCGAATTCGAGACGGGCCAAAACACCCGCGATTTGCATGCCCAAGAGCGGATGGCGCGTTGGGCCTTCTGGATGTTCGTGGCTGCTGGCATCGGGACTTTGGTGGCCGGGTTTGGTTTGATATTGCTGCGGAGAACGTGGGTTGAGACCAAGCGAACCGCCGATGTTACTCGCACCATCGGAGAGGCTCAGGTTCGCGCCTATTTGAGAGTTGAACGCGCGAGGGTCCAGCAAGACGGCAACAAAATCACTGTAGAGGTGACCGTGAAGAACTACGGCCAGTCGCCCGCGAGATTTGTGCACTTTGTCCCGGAAATCGTCTACAACGCGGACGTCACGGACAAACCCGGCTCGCAGAGAGCCCGTTTCGCCTACGCTAACGGATGGGACCTTGGTGACATACCTGCAAATAGTTCTGTCGACAGTGGCACTGTGTCGTTCTCCGATATCGAGTATTCTGAGGCCGCGGTTCGCAACAGCGACGGCACACCTATCGTCGTATTGGTAAATATTGGCGTCTTCGCCGCGGATGTGTTTGGCGTGGAGATACTCGATGGCGTTGGGGCTTCGGTCTACAAATTCAACCAAGTTCATCCGTCGATGATGGCCGAAGAAAATCGAAAGAGCTCCCAGAATTTCCGGCGGATCCTCATTACAGATGGGTTGCATTCGAGTGGTTGGTGCAGCCTAGAATCCAAAGGCAATCGGCCAACCCGAAAGTAATTCGAACGCTGACGCGATCACAGTCGGCCGACAGACGATAGCTACAACCGAGACAATGAGTTCACCACCTAGCTCAGAGCCGCTTCTCAGCCGAAACCCACAGCCCGCAAGGAAACGAAAAGGCCCGCCATGTCTTGGCGGACCTTTCCATAGCGCACCGGAAACCTGCGCCGGCGCAGCCGGCACCGCTTGGAAACGGCTACTTCACATCCTTGAAGCAGCGGAACCCGAGGTGGTAGTTCGAGTGGGAATTCGATGCCAGCACCCGGCTGCCGTGCCAGTAGGGCGCGCGCCAGCGGGCCCATTCCTCATGCGCACGGATCTGGTCCCAGATGAACCACGAACCCTTCATCTCGGTCACGCCGAGCGAGGTCGAGCCGCGCGAGGCCATCTGGTCGGGCGACAGCGGCAGGTTCATGTGCTCGGCCGCGTTGCCTTCGAGATCGTAGACGCCGAGCGCCGACTTGCAGTTCGGGAAAGCGCCCACCGGGTAGGTGTTGGAGCCGCAGCCGTTCCAGTCGCCGCCGTTGCAGCCCGCGGTCTTGGTCGAGTTCTGCGCGCAGATCCCGGCCCGCCATTGCGGCCCGTAGGTCCAGCTTTTCGACGGCCCCCACTTGGCGTTATGCGCCGCGCGCATGCCCTGGGGATTGCCGATGTCGAAGCGGTAGTCGGGCTCGAGCAGCGCCCCGGCGGCCGCCCCTTCCCATTCGTGCGCATCGCCCATCCGTTTGCCCTCGGCCCAGCAGGTGAGCGCCGCATCGCGCGCCGTGATCCAGGTCACCGGGTAGGCGAGCGGAACATTGGGGTATTCGAACATGTCGACGCAGACCCTGGCGTCTTCGGGACGCTGGGTCGCCGGGTCGTAGAGCGGCGCCATGTAGCGCTCGCCGCAGATCCGTTCGTACTGCGCATTGCGATAGAACTCGTAGGCGTTCTTCGGCAGCCTGGCCTGCGCCTGGCCGGGGGTCATCGGGTGCTGGGTCACCGCCGGATTGCCCTGCCCCGTCCGCCCCGAGGCATTGAAGATCTCGCGGATCTTGGCGATCTCGCCGGAGGAGACGCCGCGCGTCTTCTGCATCAGCGCGAACATCGCCTCGTTGTTTTCGGCCAGCGTGGCCGCCGCGACCGGCGCGCCGGCGACGCCGAGTGACACGGCCAGGGCCAGCGCGGCCGCCTTCAGACGGGAGTGCAATATCATCGCTCAGTCCTTCCGCAACAGGTAGATGAAATCCCGATTGTCCGAGAAATTGACGAAACGCGGCACCTGGCCGCCGGCGAGATAGGGGTCGCTGTCCTTCATCAACCGGCTGAGATGCGAGCCGGTCACGCCGTCGCCGCGCGAATTCTGCTGGAAATAGGCCATGTAGGTCAGTTCCGGCGAGTTCATGTCGAGCAGCATCGCGTAGTCGCAATCGTAGGCCTGGAACACCCGCGCCATCGCCGAGGGCGTCACCGAGGAGAAATAGGCGTACATCAGGAACTTGCGGCCCTCGGTTTCGCGCAGGCACATGCCCGAGCGCAGCGTGCGCAGCTGGGCATCGGCCGAGCCCGACCAGTTGCCGCCCCCCCAGCTCGAGACCCGGTCACCGACCTGGACGACGCCGGTCTCGGGATTGCGCACAACCACCGGCACACCGTTCTGACGGGCGAAGGCGAGATCGGGGATCATCGCGTTGTCGGCGTCTTCCCAGGTCTTCATCCCGACGTCGCCATCGGTGGTGACGTAGAAGGTCGCGAGGTTGGTGCGCAGACGCGAGAAGGTGACGCCGTTCGACAGGAAGCCGTAGTGGTGGCCACGGTTGAAGCCGGCATAATCGCCGAAACGGAAGGCGCCGTGATCGCGCTTGAACCCGCCGGCCCAGGCCGCCACCACGCGCGGCAGCAGCGACGGCGGCAACATGCCGTTGCGCACCAGCGGCGCCGGGCGGTCGAACCCATCGGGCCCCGGAAGGTTGTAGCCGTCGCCACGGTTCGGACGCGACGACCAGCCGAGATTGGGGTGGTCGGTTCCCAGCTCGTAGCCGATTTCGAACCGCGACAGGTCGAAGGCCACGAGGTAGACGTCGGCATTGCGTTCGGTGCCGTCGAGCCCGTTGGCGTTGCCGCCCGAGCGCATGATCTCGTCGGCGACCAGGCCCGGCTGCACCACCGAGGCGAAGACCCCGTCGGAGCCCTCGAGCTTGTACCAGGAGCCGGCCTGCATGCCGTCGGCCGCACCTTCGACGGGCAGGCCCATCTGGGTGCGCATCACCGGGGTGCGCTCGAGATTGGCGCTGCCGAGTGCGGCGACCAGATCGCCGGTGTCGTCCGCGGCCTCGCCGAAAGCCGCGGTCTCGAAGAAGGCGTCCTCGAAGAAGGTGCCCTTGATGAGGTTCACCAGCTTGTCGCCGAACACCACGTTGTTGCGCAGGAAGTCCGACACCGCCTCGCGGTTGGTCTTCGAGCCCTGGACCCGGTTGCGCAGGTAGAGCCGGGCGCCGCAGACCGGTGCGTAGGGCAGCCCGCTGTTGGCGGCCGCGTTCAGCTCCGGCACGTCGCCCGACCAGGGCGTGCAGCTGTGGCTCTCGCCGTTGCCGGTGATCAGCAGCGCCGGATCCGCATCGTCGCTGAGCGAGACCGTCCAGGTCCCTGCATCGGCGTTTTCGAAATGCCAGCTGCCGGTCGCGCCGCCGGCGGTGCGGGTCTCGAGCAGATACCAGCGGTTGACGCCCGGGTGCAGCGAAGTGAGCTTGAAGCTGTCACCGGCGCTGCCGAGCCGTTCGATCGACGCGCGCATCGGTGCGAATTCGACAACGGATGGCACGGAATCGCCCATATAGGCGTCGAATTGCGCGGCCAGCGTGGCGCTGTCGGGCGCAGGAATACCCTGAGCGATGGCCGCCCCCTGTCCGGCGGCCCAAATGGCCAGTGCGGCTGTGTAACCGGCCCACTGCCGGAATCCCCCGAATCTCATATTACCCTCGGTCTATCTGAGCAAAATCTACAAGGCCGCATCGATACAGAACATCCCCTTGGCATCCGCAAGCGCAAATTACGCAACGATGTGCCTCATGCCTGTCCGCCCAACACGACCCGAGTCGAAAAAGTACTATCCGACTATACGGGTGCAACCTTCTGAGCCAACCCGCAAGCTCGAAGATTCATGAAACGCTGTATCGACTTGGCCGATACAATCGTCAGGTGTGGCGCCGGCGCCACCCATTGTGGCGCAGGCGGCTCGGAATGGCGCTGCAATCTTAACCTATTCTTGGTTTTTTTGCGGCAAGGCAGACGCATCCAGCCCGGGGGCGCCCCGATGTCCGTCCGCGCCCGAATCATTTACCGCGCCGCCGCCGTCGTCCCGGCCCCTCGGCCTGCTCACGGGGACGTGATGACGCTCAGCGCCCGCGAGGCCATGGGGATCATGCGCGCGCGCGATCTCAACACCGCACGGGCCCGGCTCGATGCCCGGGTTGCCCCCGCGGGGGCGCGGCCGATGCTTCAGACGCCGCCGGAATGCACGATCTGGTAGTACAGCGCCTCGAGGTCGGATTTGTGCTTCGACTCCTCGTTGGCGAGGTAGGTGAACACCTCGTGCAGTGGGCCGGGCGGGGTATTGGCGGCCAGTTCGGAGTATTCCTCGATCGCCACCTGTTCGCGCGACAGGGCGTAGCGCAACACCGCCTGGTCATCCGGGTTGTCGCCCAGTTCCGGCGCCTGGATCGCGTCGGAGAAGCGACGGTCGGCTTCGGGGCGCAGGATCGCATCCCGGAGGTGACCGGCGCGTTCCTGCGAGCGCGCGAGCTCCCGCAGCTTGATGATATGGGCAAGCTCCGCCCGGGCGAGATCCTCGACGATATAGCGGATGTTCTTCGACACCTTCGGCACCAGATCGACATAGAAACCGTGCGCCTCGCGGTCGAACTCGGCAACCGTTTCCAGCACCTCCTCGACCGTGGTCATCTTGCTGAGCGCCTTGGCCTTGCTCATCTTGCCGCCTCCCCTTTTGCCAGCAGCACCGCGCCGATCGAGGCCGCGAGTTTGTGACCGTCGGCCACGGCATGGATCACGTCCGGGCCGTGCACCGCGTCGCCGGCGGCCCAGAGCCAGGGCTCGGAGGTGCGCCCCTCTGCATCCGCCGCGATCCGGCCGCGCGCCCATTCCAGCGCCTCGGTCAGCTCCGGACCGAGCAGCGAGACGTCGGCCGATTGACCGATGGCTTCCACCACCATGTCGGCGGCGTGGACCATCTCGTCCGCCTGGTCGTATTGCGGCGAGAAGCGGCCCTGGTCGTCGAAGATCGAGGTGACCTTCCAGGTGCGCAACCCTTTGACCTTGCCCTTGTTCCTGCCCGACTTGAAGCGGACGACCTCCTGCGGGCCGCGGGCGTCGAAGATCTCGATCTGCTCTTCGAGGCTCTCGGTCACTTCTTCCTTGTCGGCGAGGAAATGGGCGAAATCCTCGAGCGCGGTGACGGTGACGCCGACCTGACCGTATTTCTGCTTCTGCAGCCGGGCCATGGTGCGGGCGATGTCCATCGCCACGTTGCCGCCGCCGATCACCGAAACCTTCGCCGGCACCGGCACCTCCTGCCCGGCGGTCACCCGCGCGAGCAGGTCGATCGCCGCCTCGACGCCTTCGCCTTCGGCGCCGGGCACCCGGGTGGAGCGGCCGAGATGCAGGCCGATGCCGAGCACCACGGCGTCAAACTCGGCGCGCAGCGTCTCCATCGAGATGTCGCGGCCGATCCGCACGCCGGTCCTGATCTCGACCCCCTGCGCCGCGATCACGGCGATATCGCGGTCGAGCGCGTCGTAGGGCAGACGGTATTCGGGGATGCCGTAGCGCATCATCCCGCCCGGCTTGTCCTGGGCCTCGTAGACCACCACCCGGTGGCCCTGGCGCGCGAGGTCGTAGGCCGCGGTGAGACCGGCGGGACCGGCACCGACGACGGCGACGCTGTGGCCGGTGTCGGGCAGCTGCGGCGTGCCGACGATTTCCAGCCGGCGTTCCTCGGAGACGTTGTCGATGATGTGGCGCTTGAGCCAGCGGATGGCGATCGGCTCGCCCTCGTGCGCCGCGGCGCAGACGGTTTCGCATTTGTGGGTGCAGACCCGGCCGCAGACCTCGGAGAAGGGGTTGGTCTCGTAGAGGATCTGGGTGCCGAGGTCGTAGTCGCCCTCGCGCACGGCGGCGATGTAGTCGGGGATGTCCATGTGGGCGGGACAGGTGGCGACGCAGAGCCCGCATTCGACGCAGCGGTCGGCTTCGAGCACCGCCTGTTCGCGGCTGTAGCCGGCGACGATCTCGTCGAAATTGTCGATCCGCGCTTCGGGCGCCAGTTCGACCATCTCTGGGCGCGAGAGCCCGGTGAGCATCCGCTCGCCCATCCGCGCATAGCCCTTTTCCAGGTCGTCCCAGGGCTTCGGATCGACCCCGGGGGTGAAGCGGAAGGCATCCGGGTCGGCATCGACCCAGGTGTATTCGTTCGACATGGTGAGCGAGCCGGTCATGCAGACATCGACGCAGAGCGCGCACCAGCAGCAGCGCCCGTAATCGATGTTGGGGCGCAGCCCGCTGTCGCCCTCATTCGGCTCGGACACCGCGACCATGTCGATGGCGGCGTTCTGGCAGATGTCTTCGCAGGAGCCGCAGCCGATGCATTTCTCGACATCGTTCTGGTGGAAGCCGCGGTAGCGGTCGGCGGCCTCACGCCCCAGAGGCTGTTTGATCGTCACCGGGGTGTCGATCACGTGTTTCCAGGCGGTGAGCGGGGAGAAGACGTCGCGCAAGCTGCCCATCTCGGGTTACCTCTCGATCTCGGGCGGATAGGTATGCAGCGACACCATGAGGGCCGCGATATCCGCAATGTTGGTGCCGGGGATGAGGTGCTCGAGCAGCGCCATCGCATGGGTGTAGCTGGGGCCGCGCACGTTGATGCGGCGCGGGTAACCCGAGCCGTCGGTCACCAGGTAATAGCCGTATTCGCCGCGCGAGGCCTCGCCCTTGATGTAGGTCTCGCCGCGCGGGATCTTCCAGTGCAGCACGTTGGGCAGGCTGGTCATCACCGGCCCGTCCTTCGGCATGTCGCGCAGAATCTGGCGGATCAGGTCGATGGTGGCGTGCAGGTCGCGAAAGCGCACCCGGGCGCGGGCATAGATGTCGCTCTCCTGTTCCACGGCCACGTCGAAGGTGAGCTGGTCGTAGACGAGATAGGGCGCGTCCTTGCGCACATCCTTGGCCACACCGCCGGCCCGCGCATTGGGGCCCGTCACGCCGTAAGGTTCGAAAAGTGCAGGATCTATGACGCCAATGCCCTGTGTGCGCTTCTTGAATACAGCATTTGTGAACATCAGCCGGTCGAGATCGGCGATGTATTTTTCCGCCGTCTGCAGGGTTTCCTCCATCCGCTCGCCAAAGCCTTCGGGCAGGTGCCCACGCACCCCGCCGGGCAGGATGAACATGTGGTAGATCCGCGCGCCGGTGAGTTCCTCGAAGCGGTCGAGCATGAGATCGCGCACATAGGTCATCCACTGGCCGGGCACGCCCATGCCGAGCGCCCCGCCGATGCCGCCCATCGCCATCATGTAGGAATTGAACCGGCCCATCTCGAGAATGAGCGTGCGGATCCAGTTGGCGGCCTCCGGCACCTCGATGCCCGCCAGCTCCTCGACCGCGGCGGCGTAGCAATACTCGTTGAAATCGGGCTCGGGCACGCAGACCCGGCAGACGATCGGGAAGACCTGGATGAAGGTGCGCCGCTCCATCAGCTTCTCGAAACCGCGGTGCAGGTAGCCCACACGGGTCCTGGCCTCGACCACCTCGTCGCCGTTGACGATGATTTCCAGCGACATGTTGCCGGTGATGCCGGGGTGGTTGGGGCCGTGCCAGAGCTTGAGGAACTTGCCGGTTTCGAGATCGACCTCGAGCTTGCCGTCGGGTCCCGTGGCGGGGTACTGGCTGCGGTCCGGGTTGAAGCTGAACATGGTCACCCCTGCGGATAGAGTTTCTGTTTCATATGCGCGCGCGGGTCGGTCGTGGCGCGGCCCGGACGGTCGCGGTAGGTCTGCTGGCTGTAGGCGAGCGTGTCGAAATCGCGCCGGTAGGGCGGCAGGTCGGTCCAGCCTTCGAGCATGAACTCGTCGTCGACCCGGGGGCTGCCGGGGAAATCGATCCCGAACATCTCGCGCAGCTCGCGCTGATAGGTCTCGGCGGTCGGCCAGATGTCGTGAATCGTCTCGCCGACGGCCACCGCGCGGTCGAGATAGACCCGAAGCGCGAGGGTCTGGTTGGCCGTGCGGTTGTTGAGCATGTAGGTGAGCTGGAAGCGCCCCTCCTCGAGCCAGTCGACGGCGGTGAGCAAGGTCAGATGGGTGAAGCCCTCGCGGTCCCGCAGCTCCAGCAGGATGGCGCGCAGCTGCTCGTTGACCGTGAGGTCGACGAAGGTGAGGACGGGGCGCTGGAAGGTCGGCGCGCCGAGCGAATAGCGTTGGGTCAGTCGTTCGATCAGGTCTCGCATGTTCTCACCAGTTGTAATCCGGCATGTCCCAGTCCTTGATGACGGACTTCTGGTTTGCCTTGTACCAGTCGAAGTTCTCGGCGTATCTGTTGGCCCCCTCGCCCTCGCCGCGGCGGATGAGCTTCTTGAGCTCCATGAAGCCCGCCAGCAGCGCCTCGGGGCGGGGCATGCAGCCGGCGATGTAGAGATCTACGGGGAGGTAATCGTCGAGCCGCTTGATGGTGTTGTAGCTGTCCCAGTACATGCCGCCGTTGATGGTGCAGGAGCCGAGGCCGACGACGTATTTGGGCTGCGGCATCTGCTCGTAGGCGCGGATCGCGCGTTTCAGCGTCTTCACCGAGAGATAGCCCGAGATCACCAGGAGGTTGGCCTGGCGCGGGGTCGGGCGCCACTGGATGCCGTAGCGGTAGGCGTCGAACCGCGGCGTCATCAAGGGCCGCATCTCGATCGCGCCGCAGCCGGTGCCGAAACCGAGAATCCAGAGCGAATGCGCCCGGGCCCAGTTGTAGAAATCCTCGACGATCTTGACGTAGGATTTGCGGTGCACCTTGGGCGGTTCCTGGCAGAAGTAATCCTGCAAGGGGTCGACCTCGATCACCTGGCCGTCGGGTGCTGTGACCTGGTGGGGGCGCAACTCTTCGCGCAGCGGAAACGCGGCCTCGGACTTCTTGAAGGATTTGTCCATGTCTTTCATGTGATTACACCGCCAAGATTGCGAGGACGCCGACCGGCAGCCCCCATTTGAGGAAGAACCGGATCGACTGTTCGACGCGGAAGCGCGGGCTCACCACACCGATCAGCACCGAGACGAAGTAGAGCGCGAAGACCTTGAGCGCGAACTCGGCCCAGGAGGTGGCGCCGCCGAAGAACAGGTTCATGTAGATGATCGTCTTGGCCACCGGGAACACCACCCGGTTGGTCTGCATCAGCGCGAGATAGGCCGAATGGTATTCGGTGGGCGGACCGATGGGGATTTCCTGCGGCGCGAGGAACACATCGAACGGGGCCCGCATCATCGTGCCGACGAAGCCGAACATCGCCGCGATCACCGCCAGCGGGTTGGTGAACAGCGTCCAGTTGAACAGCCCGCCCTGCTGGGCGGCGACGATCTCGGTGATGTTGAGGGTCTGGTATTGCAGCGAGATCGAGAACACCGCGAGCGCCATCGGCAGTTCGGCAGCGGTGACCTGCGCGAGGCCGCGCGACACACCGATGGCGGCGTGCGGATGGCCGCTTTCTCCCGCCCCCAGCGCCATGCCGAGGGTGCCGAAGAAGATGAAGTAGAGCGCGAGGATGAGGTCGCCGGCATAGTGGAAATTCTGGTGCATCACCGAGCCGTAGATCGTCGGCACGAAGAGGATCAGCCCGAGCCCGCCGGTGAGGCGGAAGACCGGGCCGAGGTAGAACATGATGCCGTGGTTGATCTTGGAGCGCAGGGCGAAGTTCTTCACCAGGTCGATGTAGTTCTGCCAGACCGGGATGCCGTAGCGCCCGCCGACCCGCGCGCCGAGCTTTTGCATGATCGCCGCCATGAACAGCGCGTAGACGGTGATGATCAGGAGCGTCCAGAGCGCGTAGGGGATCTGGATCCATTGAAAGGTCATGACACGCCTCCCGCGGCGATGATGTAGACGGCGACGACGAAGAACACGACCTGCACCGCGTAGGTCTGGCCGTTGCCGGTGTAGAGCCGCCGGGTGAAATCGGCGGTCGCGTGGGCGGTGTCGGTGATCCCGCCCCAGAACCGCGTGACCAGCGGCATCTCGAGGAAGCCCAGCGCCCGGCGGTAGGGGGCGAAGAAGTTCCAGGCGAAGTGGGTCGTGTGCGGCTTGAACGGCCGCTCGGCCGAGAACACGATGTTGAACTGCTTCACCTTCTGGGCATCGTGGTTCTTCAAGAGCAGGATCGCGAGCACGGCGACGAAGGTCACGCCGATCACCAGCATGATCGCCACCGGATCCCAGTTGCCATAGGCCGAGGTGATCGCCCGCCCGTCCCAGCGCAGCGGCGAGTCACCGAAGAAGGTGCCGATGTAGGCATCGACCTTCTGCAGCGCGAGGCCCGGCAGCACGGCGAAGCCGATGAGGAAGGCGGTGAACAGCATCTGCGGCGCGATGAGCCAGAACGGGGCTTCTCTGAGCTTGCGGTACTCCGGTTTGGGCTGGCCGAGGAAGACCGTGTGGATCAGCCGGAACAGATAGAGAAAGCCGATCGGGCCGGACATGAAGATCAGCACCATCGGCAGGCGCATGTCGGAGGCCATGATGCCGTTGTAGAAGATCCAGCGTCCGCCGAAGCCCGACAGCGGCGGCACGCCCGACATCGCGATGATGCCGACCAGCACGCTGACGAAGGTGAAGGGCATCACCGCGATGAGCCCGCCCATCCTATACATCAGCTTGGTGCCGGTGCGCTTGTAGACCCCGCCGGCGGCGAGGAAGAGCATCGACTTGATGACGTAGTGGTTGATGACGAACATCATCGCCAAGAGCCAGCCGAGGTGGTTCATCAGCGCGATGCCGAAGACCGCGTAGCCCATCTGGCTGATCGACGAATAGGCAAGCAGGCGCTTGGCGTCTTCCTGGAAGATCGCCAGCACCGCGCCGAGGAAGGCCGAGAGCGCGCCGATCCAGAGCAGCACATGGGTGAGGTCGATGCCGAAGAGGTATTGCCGCCCCATGGTCATGACCAGCACGAAGAGCCCGAAGACCCCGGCCTTGAGCAGGATGCCCGAAACCATCGGCGAGACATCGGTTTCCGCCTCGGCGTGCGCCCCGGGCAGCCAGATGTGCAGACCGATGGCGGCGGTCTTGGTCATGAAGCCGACCGCCAGGAGGGCAAAGACCCAGGGGGCCGCCGGCACCGCGGCCTCGGCGATAGCGGTGAGGCCGGACATCAGGTCGAAGGGTTGCACGCCGGTCGAGGCGACGGCGAACCCGGCAAGGATCAGGAAGGCGCCGCCGAGGCTGAACAGGATGTAGGACAGCGCATGCGGTTCGCCCATGCGTCCGCGCAGGATCAGGTAATAGGAGCCGATGGTCAGCAGCTCCCAGGCGGCGAAGAAATCGAACGAGGTCTTCGCCTCGATCAAGAGCGCGAGCCCGGCATACATCAGCATCGCCGGCACGTAGAAGCCCAACCGGCGGCCGTGTTCGGTGAAGGAAGCGAGCAGGATCACCGCACCGCCCAACAGCATCACCACCGCGAAGATCATCTGCATCGGGTCGTAGCTGTCCATCCGGAGCCAGAACCAGCCGGCGAGACCGGCGATGGCGACGATGTTCTTCGCCCAGGCCGGGAGCGGTTCGAGCACCAGGAAGGCGAGCGCGAACAGCAGCGGCGCGAGGGTGAGCAGGTTGGGGTTCAGCGAGGCCCCGCCCCAGACGAAACCGAGCGAAAAGCCGGCGGCAAGGGCCGCGACCACCACGCCGACCTGGTCGACGGCGAACCCGGGAAAGACGCCCGGCACCTCGCGTTTCATCGCGTAGCCGAAGAAGCGGAACATGTAGCCGGCTTCGATCAGGGCGCCGACCAGGACGGCGCCGAGGATCCAGAGCCGGTCGGCGGCGACGAGGGCGTGCATCAGGTCCCACTTGGCGTAGAAGCTCGGGAACGGCGGCAGGCCGATCAGCATCGCGACGAAGCTGGCGAAGGCGAAGATCAGCAGCGGGTTGACCCGCAGGATGGCCCAGTCGGTGAGCGACCGGCCCGGGACCAGGCCGGAGATCCAGAACAGCCCGGCCTTGGCGACGGCATGGGTGATGAGCACCCCGCCGGCAACGTAGAGATACGCATCGCCGAGGATGTCGCGCTGACCGACGATCGCGAGCACCAGGCCGATCTGGCCGACAGAGGAATAGCCCAGCAACCGCCGGTCGTTGTCCTGGGCGAGTGCGAGCAGGTTGGAGCCGAGGAAGGTCACAAGGCCGATCCCGGTCAACATCGGCAACCAGGCGGGTCCGGCGACGGCGGCGAGCTTGTCGGAGGCGAAGAGCGCGGCGGTGCCCGAGGCGGCGGAGAAGATCGCCGAAAAGCCGGGGTGTGCAGATTCGTAGATGTCGAGCGCCCAGCCGTTCGCGGGGAAGGGCTTGAGCTCCAGCACCAGCGCCATCAGCAGAAGGAACATCGCCAGCGACGCGCCCTGGAAGGCGAGCGGCACGGCCGCGAAATCGTCGATATTGAGCGAGCCGTTCGCGTGGTAGGTGAAGATGATGCCGATGAGCAGCAGGATCGAGACGATCTGGCTGACGACGAGGTATTTGAAGCCCGCGGCGACGGCGCGCGGATCTTCGGAAAGCAGCACGAGCCCGCCGGTGGCGATCACGATGAGCTCGAAAAACACGAACAGGTTGAACACGTCGCGGGTGAGCACGAGGCCCGACAGCGCCATCACGATCACCAGCAGCACCGCCATTGCGCCGCGCCCCATCCGGCAGAGGGCGGCGCGCATGTAGAAGGCGGCGAGCAGACCGGTGACGTTGATCACGGTGAGCAGCCAGGCCTCGGCCTGGCCGATGAACAGGTTGATCGCAAACGGCGGCCGGGTGCCGGCGGTGATAATCTCGGTCGGTTGGACGGTTCCGCGCGACAGCGCCACGGTCCAGTCGTAGGCGACCCAGGACATGAAGGCGAGGGCTGCGATCGTGAGGGTGAAGGCAAAGGCCTTCTGGTCCTGCCTGATCAGGCCGAGCAGGAAGGCGGTGCCGAGCCCGACGGCGATGATGAAGATCGCGCTTACCATTTCAGCTCCGTGAAGTTCGAGATGTCGAGGCTGTGGCGGGTGCGGAACAGCCGGTAGGCATAGGCCAGCATCAGGGCGGTGACCCCGAGGCCGATGACGATGGCGGTGAGCACCAGCGCCTGCGGCACCGGGTCGATGATGCGCTGGGCGGCGTCGGCCACCGGCACGGCTTCGTCGAGGATCGGCGCCGCGCGTCCGGGCAGGTAGCCGACCGAGACGAGCACGACGTTGACCCCGGTGCTGGCGATGGTGAAACCGACGATCATGCGCAGGATGTTGCGGTGGGTGAGCGCGCCGTAGAGGCCCATCAGGATGAGCACGAAGCCCGTGGCCATGGCGATCTGGGGAAGCAGTTCGGCGGGCATCAGGCGTCCTCCGTTTCTTCGAGGCTTTCGAGGATGGAGCTGAACTCGGCCCCGACCTTGAGGCCGATGAGCGTGTAGATGAGCGGGATCGCCCCGGCCGACAGGATCTGGCCGAACGCGCCGAGCGGCAGGATGCGGTTGTCGAGAAAACCGCCGGCGAGCGCGAGGCCCAGCAGGCCGACACCGACATAGGCGAGGCCCGACAGGCTCTCGACCCGGTGGATCACCGCGCGCCGGAACCGTTTGCCGGGGTCGGCGAGCAAGAGCAGCAGCATGCCCGAGGCGAGGATCGCGCCGCCCTGGAAGCCGCCGCCCGGGGTGAGGTGGCCGTTGACGAAGACGTAAGCCCCGAACAAGAGGATGATCGGCAAGAGCATCCTTGTGCCGGTGGTGAGCAATTCGCCCGAAGGCAGGAAACCCGACCCCGAGGCGCCGGCGGGCGCTTTCGACTGGCCAAGTACCAGCGCGATGATCGCCGCGGTCAGGAACAGCACCGTCACTTCGCCGAGCGTGTCGAGCCCGCGGTAGGTGACGATGATCGCGGTCACGACGTTCTGCGCGCCGGTCTCCCGGGCGGTGTTTTCGGCGTAGTAGAGCGCCGTGCGGTTCAGTTCCGCATCGGGGCTGTAGCCGGCGGTGAGCGTCCAGAAGGCTGTGCCGAGCAACAGCAGCAGGACGAGGGCGACGGCGCCGCGGCTGGTGAATTTACTGGTCATGGCCGCCCTCCCGGCGAATGCGCCCGAGCACGAAGAAGAAAAGGAAGGTCGTGAGGCCCGAGCCGATCGCGGCCTCCGTCATCGCCACATCGGGGGCGGCGAGGACGAGGTAGATCACCGAAGCGAACAGGCTCACCAGGCCGGCCGCGATCACCGCGACCGTGGTGGTGCGGGTGACGAGGGCGACGAAGGCGGCGGTGACGGTCATCAGGCCGAAGCCCACGACGGCGACGAGGGGAAGCAGGGTCATGACAGGTCTCCGCGGTCTTCGGCGAGCTGGTCGTGTTTGGTCGCGGCCCCGGTCGGCACCCCGGCGCGGTGTGCGGATCGGGCGAGGACCTGGCTCGACAGCGGGTTGGTGAACATCAGAAACAGCATGATGAGCAGCAGTTTCACCGTCCAGCCGGGCACCATGATCGCGGCGCCGAGCAGCAGCAGCAGGGTGCCGAGCGTGGTCGCCTTGGTGCCGGACTGGATGCGGGTGTAGAGGTCGGGCATCCGGTAGAGCCCGAGCCCGCCGAGAAACAGAAAGAACGCGCCGGCCAGCAGCACCAGGGCACCGATGAGGTCGAGAACGGCGGCCATCATTCGCCTCCTTCCAGGTAGCGCGCGGCGACGATCACGCCGAGGAACGACAACAGCGCGTAGACCAGCGCCACGTCGAGGTAGATCGACCGCTGGGCGATCACGGCGGCGATGACGATCGCGCCGATCGAGAGGATGGTGAGCACGTCGAAGGCCACCACCCGGTCGACCCCGCGCGGACCGACCGCGAAGCGGAACATCGCGAGCAGGAAGGCAAGCGCCAGCAGCGCGCCCGCCGCATAGAGGACGATCTCAGTCATACATGGCCTCCAGGTAACGTTCGAAGCCGGCAACGATCTGGCGCGTCGCGGTCTCGCTGTCGGTGCCCCTGGCGACGACCCAGTGCACATAGAGCGTGTCGCCGGTGAGCTGGACGCTGAGCGTGCCGGGGGTAAGGGTGATCGAATTGGCCAGCAGCAGCCGGGCCACCGGATGGGTCAGGCGCACCTTGGTGGCGACGATGGCGGGCTCGACCGGCAGGCGCGGGTCGAGCACGATGGCGGCCATCTGCAGGTTGGCCTTGACCAGCTCCTTGAGGAAGTAGCCGACATAGAGCAGGGTCGCCCAGAGCGCGGCCGGGGTGAGCTTGTGGCCGGACAAGACCGAGAGCGTGTCGCGGTACAGATAGGCGATGCCCCCGGCGACGACGAGGCCGACGGCGAGCGTGCCCAGGGCCAGCGAGCCGTTCAACAGGATCCAGAAGACCAGAAGCGTTCCGAAGAGCTTCAGGGTGTCCATGGGTTGCGTCATCTCGGTGCCCTCCGATGCTCCGGCCCGCAGGCTGCGCCCTGCCCCATATCGCGGCCCTCGATTGCGCACCCGGCACCGCTCGCGGCGGCGTCTCGGTCGGCTTTCTGGCGAAGGATCGGCATGGGCTGGGTCTCCGTGAACCGCGAACTTGACGCGGGATAAAACACACATTCACGGATCTGGATTTGATGTAGAACAAGCCGGGGGCAGGTTTCCGGGCGGTCTGTGGCCGCATTGGCCGGTTGACTGGCCGGTATTCCGAGACTGCATGGCTGGCGGGTTGGCTCGGGCGCAACCGGGCCGCACGGCGGTACCTCGAGAAAATCGCAGGGGAATCAGGAGGTTCGGCAAGGAGGTTCGGGCGGGCCCCGGGGGCGCAGTCGAGAAGGCGCCGGGGTTTGCGCGAGAAACCGGCCGAATCGCGGGTCAGACCGCGCCTGGGCTCGACCCCGCCTGCGACAACGGGTCCGGGGTGCGACGGCCTATTCGGGGAAGAAACAGGCGACGCGGTGGTCGTCGCCGTCGAGTTTGGGCCGCTCGGCGCGGCACCGGGCCTTGGCCTTCCAGCAGCGCGGCGCGAAGGGGCAACCGTCGGGCACGTTGAGCGGCGACGGCAGCTCGCCTTCGAGCTTGATCCGCTCCAGCTTGCGGTGCGGTTCGGTCGTCGGCGTCGCCGACAGCAGCGCCTTGGAATAGGGGTGGCGCGGATGGGCGAACAGGTCCTGTTTCGAGGCGAACTCCACCGGCCGCCCGAGATACATCACGATCACCTCATCGGCGACATGGCGCACCACCGACAGGTCGTGGCTGATGAACAGATAGGCGAGGTTGAGCCGCTCCTGCAGATCGAGCAGCAGGTTGAGCACCTGGCTCTGGATCGACACGTCGAGCGCCGAGACCGGCTCGTCGAGGACGATGAGTTTCGGCTCCAGCATGAGCGCCCGCCCCACCGCGATGCGCTGGCGCTGACCGCCGGAGAACATGTGCGGGAAGCGGTCGTAATGTTCCGGGCGCAGGCCGACGAGCGTCATCATCGCGCGGGCCTTTTCCTCGCGTTCGGCGGCCGACATCGCGGGGCGGTTGATCTTCAGCGGTTCCTCGAGGATCGAGCCGACGCGGTGGCGCAGGTTGAGCGAGCCGTAGGGATCCTGGAAGACGATCTGGACATGTTCGCGCAGCGAGGCCCAGTTGTCCGGCGTGGCCGGGACGCCGCCGATGCTGAACGTGCCGGCGGTGGGCTCCTCGATCAAGGTCACCAGCCGGGCGAGCGTGGACTTGCCGCAACCGGATTCGCCGACCACGGCGAGGGTCTTGCCCGGGTAGATCTCGAAACTCGCCTCCGACAGGGCCTTGACCACTTTCGGCTTCGAGAACAACCCGCCGCCGACCTCGTAGTGGCGCGCCAGGTGTTCGGCGGTGATGACGGGCTCGGTCATTGGGCCACCTTCTGTTTCGCGGTCGGGCCGGGCGTCGGGATCGGGTAATGACAGCGGGCCAGGCCGAGCGCGGCGCTCTGCACCGGCGGCTGCTCGCTGCGGCAGCGCGCGTCGGCGAGGGTGCAGCGCGGGCTGAACAGGCAGCCCTCGGGCCGGTCGTACTGGCCGGGCACGACGCCCGCGATCGTCGGCAACCGCCGCTCGGTGGCGCGTTCGGGCAGCGCCGCCAGCAGCGCCGCGGTGTAGGGGTGATGCGGGGTTTCGAACAGCGCGCGCACCGGCTGCTCTTCGACCTTCTGGCCGGCGTATTGCACCTGCACCCGCTGCGCCGTCTCGGCGACCACGCCCATGTCGTGGGTGATGAGAATGAGCGCCATGCCGGTCTCGCGCTGGAGCCGCGCCAGCAGGTCGAGGATCTGGGCCTGGATGGTGACGTCGAGCGCGGTGGTGGGCTCGTCGGCGATCAGCAGGCGCGGATTGCAGCTCAGCGCCATGGCGATCATCACCCGCTGGCTCATGCCGCCCGAGAGCTGGTGCGGGAAGGCGTTGAGGCGGGTCTCGGGTGCCGGGATGCCGACCAGGTCGAGCAGCTCGATGGCGCGGGTCTGGCGCTCGGAACGGCTGAGATCCATGTGCTTCTTGAGCGATTCCTTGATCTGGAAACCGACGGTGAAACAGGGATTGAGCGAGGACATCGGCTCCTGGAAGATCATCGCCATGTCGCGGCCGATCACGGTGCGGCGCTGCTTCGGTGTGAGCGCGCGGATGTCATTGCCCGCGAAGCTCATCTCGTCGGCGGTGATCGTCGCGGTCCAGGGCAGAAGCCCCATCACCGCCAGCATCGCGACCGACTTGCCGGAGCCCGACTCGCCGACGATCGCCAGCACGTCGTTCTCGTCGACGGTGATGTCGACGGCTTCGACGGCGCGGAATTCGCCGGCGTTGGTGGCGAAGGTGACGGTGAGATTGCGGACGCTCAGGAGTGACATGAGACGGCCTCCGTGCGAGTGGGCGAGCGGGTGGGCGAGCGGGTGGGCGAACTCGGACAGGGGGTCAGGCGATTGTTTTTATTGACGTTACCGCTAACTGTCCCGAAGCGGGCGAAGCGGGGTTGCCGGGGCCCGCGCGGGGTCGGGGCGACCCGGAGGCTTGAGGCGGGGGGCACGGCAACGGGGCGCGCGAAGCGGCTTCGAAGCCGCTTGCCAAGGCGCTTCGAAGCGCCTTGCCCCGCACCGGGCGGAGAGGCGGCGATCCGGGTCAGGGTCGGGCGGATCCTCATGGCTCAGCTCCGCTTCAGCTTCGGGTCGAGCGCATCGCGCAAGCCGTCGCCCATCAGGTTGATGGCGAGCACGGTGATCAGGATGGCGAGGCCGGGGAAGGTGACCACCCACCAGGCGCGCAGGATGAATTCGCGCGCCTCGGCGAGCATCGTGCCCCATTCCGGTGTCGGCGGTTGTGCCCCCATGCCGAGAAAGCCCAGCGCCGCCACGTCGAGGATGGCGTTGGAGAAGGACAGCGCGGCCTGGACGATGATCGGTGCCAGGCAGTTCGGCAGCACGGTGATGAACATCAGCCGCGCCCGGCCGGCGCCGGCGACCCGGGCCGAGATCACGTAATCCTTGTTCTTCTCCGACAGCACCGCGGCGCGGGTGAGGCGGACGTAGTGCGGCTGGTAGGCGATGGCGATGGCGATGATCGCGTTCAACAGCGACGGCCCGAGAATCGCGACCAGTACCAGGGCGAGCAGCAGGGCCGGGAAGGACAGGATGATGTCCATGATCCGCACGATGATGGTGTCGAGCCATTTCGGCGCGAAGCCCGCGATCAGCCCGATCAGGATCCCCCCGGTGGAGGCGAGGATGACCACGCCGATGCCGACGAGGAAGGAGAGCTGGGCGCCGTAGAGCAGGCGCGAGAGGATGTCGCGCCCGAGCGGGTCGGTGCCCAGCACATAGGACCACGAGCCGCCCTCCTGCCAGGCCGGCGGCACCAGGGTGGCACCGCGGTTCTGCAGTGTCGGATCCCAGGGCGCGATGACATTGGCGGTGAGCGCCAGCACCACCAGAACGGTGAAGACATAGAGCCCGATGACCGCGCCGCGGTTCTCCTGGAAATAGCTCCAGAATTCCCGGATCCGGCCGGGGCGCGCCGGCGAGGCGGAGGTGAGGGGAACATCGGCCATGTCAGCGCTTCCGGATCTTGGGGTTGATGAGGCCGTAGAGCAGATCGACGATCAGGTTGACGACCATGACGAAGACCGCGACCAGGAGGAGCCCGCCCTGCACCACCGGGTAGTCGCGCCGGAAGATGCTGTCGACCATCCACTTGCCGATGCCGGGCCAGGAGAAGATCGTCTCGGTGAGGATGGCGCCGGCGAGCAGGGTGCCGACCATCAGGCCGATCACGGTGACGACCGGGATCAGCGCATTGCGCAGCGCATGCAGCCCGTTGACCCGCAGCGGCGGCAGACCCTTGGCCCGCGCGGTGCGGATGTAGTCTTCGGAGAGCACTTCGAGCATCGCCGAGCGGGTCTGGCGCGCGATCACCGCCAGCGGGATCGTCGCCAGCACGATCGAGGGCAGCACCAGGTGCGACGCTGCCGAGGTGAAGGCACCCTTCTGGCCCGAGCGCAGCGCATCGATCAGCATGAAGCCGGTGTCGGTGGGGAAATAATAGAGCAGGTCGATCCGGCCCGAGACCGGGGTCCAGCCGAGATTGCCGGAAAACACGATGATCAGCAGCAGCGCCCACCAGAAGATCGGCATCGAGTAGCCGACCAGCGCCGAGGTCATCAGCGCCCGGTCGAAGAACTTGCCCCGGTTGACCGCGGCGATCACGCCGGCGGGCAGGCCGAGGGCGACGGCGAGGATGATGGCGACGATGGAGAGCTCGAGGGTCGCCGGGAACAGCGCGAAAAACTCGTCGAACACCGGTTTCTTGGTGACGAAGCTCTGGCCGAGATCGCCCTGGAGCACGCCGGTGAGGTAATCCCAGTACTGCACCAGCACCGGCCGGTCGAACCCGAACTGGGCCTGCAGCTCGGCGTAGCGCTCGTCGGACACGCCGCGCTCGCCGGCCATGACGATGATCGGGTCGCCCGGCAGCACGCGGATGAAGGCAAAGGAGATCAGCGTGACACCGATGAAGGTCGGCACGAAGGTGAACAGGCGGGACAGGAAGAAGCGCAGCATCGGCCCTCACGTCGCTGGTTGCAGACGGGGCGCACGTTGGAAAGCGCGCGCCCCGCCCGTCTTTGACATGGGAGGCGGGACCCGGCAAGGCCCCGCCCGGGATTGCCGTTACTCGGCGAGACCCACTTCGTTGAAGATGTGACCGCCCAGCGGGTGCATCACATAGCCCTCCACTTCGGGCCGCATCGGCATGAAGACGACCGAATGCGCGATCGTCGCCCAGGGCGCCTGATCCTTGAAGATCACCTGGGCCTCTTCGTAGAGCGCGGTGCGTTCGGCCGGATCCGAAACCGTCTTGGCTTTCTGGATCACGGCTTCGAAATCGTCGTTGCACCATTGCGCGCGGTTCGAGCCGCCGACACCGTCGCAGCCGAGCAGAACGGCGAGGAAGTTGTCCGGGTCGCCGTTGTCGCCGGTCCAGCCCAGCAGCACCGCGCCGTCGCGATCGAGGGCCTTCGAGCGATCGAGGTACTCACCCCATTCGTAGGAGACGATCTCGACCTCGACGCCGATCTCGGCGAAGTCGGCCTGGATCAGCTCGGCCATGCGCCGTGCGTTGGGGTTGTAGGGCCGCTGCACCGGCATCGCCCAGACCTTCATCGACAGATCCGACACGCCGGCTTCGGCGAGCATCGCCTTGGCGCCTTCGGGATCGTAGGGATCGTCGACGATCGCGTCGTTGTAGGACCACATGGTCGGCGGGATCGGGTTCTTGGCCGCCTGGCCGGAGCCCTGGAACACCACGTCGATGATCGCCGACTTGTCGATCGCCATGTTGAGCGCCTTGCGCACCATCGGGTTGTCGAACGGCGCCATCTGGGTGTTGTAGGCGAGGTAGCCGACGTTGAGGCCTTCCTGCTCCATCAC
>SWCD01001545.1_pt1 | contig 21985 bp, 17 predicted proteins | sample 4693011 | NCBI WGS metagenome assembly SWCD01 (sample SAMN10267278, study PRJNA491770) | bioreactor metagenome | isolation source: DHS bioreactor inoculated with marine | place: Japan: Omine Ridge, Nankai Trough | reverse complement strand
AAAAAAAGGATTCAAAATAAAAACGACAGCCAACTGGAAGCGCATTAACCACGACCTACATAACACACTCGGTTTCTATTCGTGCATCTTTATCATAATCATGGGCATCACTGGTCTGTGCTGGTCTTTCGAGGGATATCGTGAAGGACTTGGCCAGCTTTTGGGCACCCCGGTTTTTGGCAACAGGGGGAGCTCCCCTTCCCAGGTCGATTACAGGCCGAACCTACAGGAAGTCACCTATGATGAAGTTATTGAAACGGCCCACAGGGAATTGGACTATCCGGGAGAACTGTCCGTTGCGTTCCCAAATGAAAACAATCCGGTCTTCGGCATTAGAAAATACAAGGAAGCCGGTTGGTCACCAGTTGCACCGGACGTTCTTACCATCGACCAACAGGGAAATCTTTTACAAAAGGAGCTTTTCCATTCAAAACCATGGAACGAAAAGTTCGCTTCCCTGATCAAACCGATACATACCGGCGAAATATTTGGAAACTTTTCCAAGGTCCTTTACTTTTTGGCCTGTTTAATTGGGACAAGTCTGCCCGTTACGGGGACCCTTATTTGGTGGAACAAGTTGAAAAGGAAAAAAAGTAAAGACAAATCACCAAGGATAGGACAAGTCGCTTAAGCCCAAAAATGTTGCCAAGGAAATTTAGCTCCCCTGAAGTGACCATAAGTTTAGTTAGAGACCTCGCTCTGCCTGGATCTCCTCGTATGCCTTTTGAACCTCTTTAAACTTTTCTTCCGCCCCCTTTTTAATGGCTTCATCTTGGGTATTTACCCGGTCGGGATGGTATTTTTTGGCCATGGTGCGATACGCTTTTTTAACCTCCTCGTCCGTAGCTGATTTTTCGATTTCCAAAATCTTGTAGGCATTGTCGGCCGATTTGATAAACATGGCCATAATGCTCTCAAAATCATGCCTTCCCACCTTTAAATAACCTGCAATCTCCCTAATCTTGTCTACTTCCGCGTTGCCAATGGAGCCATCGGATCGGGCAATACCGAACAAAAAATGCAACAATTGGAGTCGAACCTCATACCTGGTACGTTGGGTCAGAACGCTACAAATCTTTTCGGCAGAGATCTCCCTCTTTTTAACTACTTCGTTAAAAGTCCTAAAAATAGCGTTTGCCTTTTCCTTGCCATAGGTACTTAGAAAATATTGGCGTACATAGTCCAGCTCACGTTGGCTTACTTGTCCATCTGCCTTGATAACGATCGAGCAAAGCGAAAGCAGGTGCAGCTCAAAATCGGCAGGAGAGACACTTTGTTGTGAAGGGCCACCAAATATGGATCTGGAACCCTTACTATTCAAACTATCGATGTAACTTCCTATCAAAAACCCCAATATTGCACCAGGATATCGAAAAATATAATATCCTAGAATTGCAGCAAACCATTTTACCATGCGTATTTTAAATTTTCGGCAAAGATATATAAAGAGGAAAGAACATGGGGAAAAGAACATAGAATGGGAAACAAGAGACAAGAAACAAGACGGGAAATGGTTATTAAAAAGGCTATAATCGTTAATCGCAACCCTTGCTTTTGAACTTAATCCTTTTTGATATCCATCTAAGGCAAACTCTTTTGCCCTGTTTCCTGGCTCTGGTTACGTGAATCCATTTAGTCTTTTCTCTATGTTCTCTATTCTATATTTCCTTTAAGAATAAACGAAACGTTAAGGCATTCCCGTAGCTGATACAATTTCCATATCTTTGCGTTTCAAGTTAAATCCAATAAATTTTTAATATATGTATCCTGCAGAATTAGTAAAACCGATGAGAGAAGACTTAGCATCCGCTGGGTTTGAAGAATTGCATACAGCCGAAGCCGTTAAAAATGCCGTCGTTAAAGAAGGTACTACCCTAGTAGTAGTGAATTCCGTGTGTGGCTGTGCCGCAGCAAATGCCAGGCCCGGTGCAAAAATGAGCCTAAAGAACAATAAAAAGCCAGACCATTTGGTCACCGTTTTTGCCGGCGTGGACACCGAAGCCGTCAATGCCGCTAGAAGCTTAATGGTGCCTTTCCCTCCCTCGTCCCCAAGTATGGCCCTTTTTAGGGATGGTGAATTGGTTCATATGATAGAACGTCACCATATAGAAGGAAGACCGGCAGAGATGATCGCCGAAAATTTAATGGAGGCATATAACGAGTTCTGTTAGTCCTCCCCCGGTCCTTCCGATGGATGGGAACAAAATAGAATTATAAACCGTTTCCTTTTGAGGCGGTTTTTTATTTTTGTGATTATGCAGCGAATACTTTCATACCCTATATCGGTCGTTTATATTTCCGTTTTTGCACTGATACTAGTGGTGTTTCACCCCGTACAATGGTTTTGCTTTAATGTTTTTGGATATAATGCCTTAAAGCGGAGTGTCAGCGTCCTTAATCTATGCTTAATGCGCAGTACACACATTTTGGGCACATCCTACTCCTTTAGAAATCCCCACATCTTACCAACGGACAGGCCTTTGATAATGGTTTGTAACCATCAAAGCATGTACGACATACCTCCGATTATTTGGTATATGAGGGCAAATCATCCCAAATTCGTGAGTAAAATAGAGCTGGGACGAGGCATCCCCAGCGTTTCGTATAACCTGAACCATGGAGGGTCCGTGCTGATCGACAGAAAGGACAGCAAACAAGCTTTGGTTCAAATTGCCAAATTGGGCACCTATATAGAAACCTATAACAGAAGTGCCGTAATTTTCCCCGAAGGCACCAGAAGCAAGACCGGACATCCAAAAAAGTTCCAAACAACCGGACTAAAGATGCTCATTAAAAAAGCTCCATCTGCTCTAATCGTACCCATCAGTATCAACAATTCATGGAAAATGCTCCGCTACGGGAAATTCCCCTTTGGCCTAGGCTCGCACATTACTTTTGATGTTCATCGGCCCATAGAAAATTCCGGGAATTTGGAAGATCTCGTAGCCCAGGTAGAGCAGCAAGTAACGGATGGGGTAACTTCATTCAAGTAACGACAAAGGAGAAATGGACCAAGACCGGTATTCAAAAAGTTTCCTTGTCTAGGTTCTTGTGTCTTATTAATATAGATATTTTAACGTGAACAACGTAGAGCAAGTAGAACGAACAATTTCCTTTGTAAAGGAAACCTTGCAAGGGGCGGAAGGCGGTCATGATTGGTTCCATATACAACGGGTCTTCAACAATTCCCTGCGAATTGCAAAGGATGAAAACGTCGACATTCAGGTTGTAAGCCTAGCGGCCCTGTTGCACGATATAGCGGATGCCAAATTCCACGGAGGGGACGAGTCCATCGGGCCTCAAATGGCCAGGGAATTTCTTACTTCTTTGGGGTTGGCAACCGCGGTAATCGATCATGTGGTTTTGATAATTGAAAACATTTCCTTCAAATCAAGCTTGGATGGAAACGGAGATAAAAGGGACCCTAAAAGATTTAATTCCCCCGAACTACAAGTGGTCCAGGACGCCGATCGTTTGGACGCTATCGGGGCCATCGGTATCGCCAGGGCCTTCAATTACGGCGGGTTTAAGAACAGGGAGCTACACAACCCCGACATTGCCCCCAATTTACGGATGGACAAGGAGACCTATAAGAATTCCAAAGCGCCAACGATCAACCACTTCTATGAAAAATTGTTACTGCTTAAAGACCAAATGAATACCTCCAGCGGTAAAAAATTGGCCGAAGAACGCCATCAATTTATGCTGGATTATTTGCAACAATTTTATAAGGAGTGGAACGGAAACGCTTAGTTCCCTTTTTAAATCAATAGTGACCATTATACCAAATAGGAAATCACCGCTGAAAATTGATCACAAAAGTCTTGGGCCGATTTTAGTACCGTGTCGATTTCAATTCAATTTTTACCATTTTGGTGAAAAAATTAAAATGTACACTTCTTTGACATTTGTAACATGTTTTGCTCCAATGGGTTGAAAAAATCCAACGTCCTTCATCTTTTAGCACAGCGGTCTTTTGTTCTTTTAATCGACAGCAGTGTTTTTAAATGATGATTTACCTCGGAATCAAGTAACAAGGGGCTTGCAACAAGACTCGACTTTGGTATAGACATATACGACTAATTTTAGAAGGTTGTTTCATTTAGATCCACAAATTAATTTCCTGATTTTTAAATATTTAGGAATCATTTAAATCCTCCGAACTTCCCGACCCAAAAATTCGGTGCAGGAATTATTTTTTATTTTTCCTTATTTTAATTTGTTCTAAATAAGAATAGGTTTTATGTTTGCACGGAATTAACCAAAAACTCAAATGCTCAAACACCTTTTGCCTTTCTTTCTTTGTTCTGTGACAATGGGATATTCCCAATCGTACCAGGATAGCGTCGCCGCAAGGAACCAGTTAAAACAGGAGTTAAAAACCGAGATCCTGCAAGAATTAAAAACGGAAGGACAAGAAGTGGATACCACCTCAAAAAAGAAGGTAAACGTTTGGGATAGGTTTGGGCTTAAGGGATACGGTGTGGTCAATTATTACAATAATAATTACGATACCGACCCCAACCTAAAAAATAAAATAGATGCGGAGCGTCTTAACTTATATCTCACCTACAGATTTAACGATTGGATCACCTTTAAATCCGAGATTGAATTTGAACACGGCGGCACCGGTAGTTCCATAGAGTTGGACAATCAGGAAGAATTTGGGGAATATGAGCAGGAAATAGAGAAAGGGGGAGCGGTTAAAGCGGAGCAGATCAATATCAACTTTGCCATTAAGCCCTATTTCAATGTTAGGGCAGGAAGGTTAAAACTCTATTTTGGCTTAGCCCAAAAGCTCGATGAACCAACTGAATATTTTACCACCACCAGGCCAGAAATGGAAGCCCAGATCCTTCCGCTGGGATGGTACGAAAACGGTATAGAATTCCATGGGAATTTCCTAAAAGACAAGTTTACCTACCATCTAACGGTAACCAACGGTCTGGATGCCTCGGGTTTTAGTTCCAGAAACTGGATAAAATTCGGTTATCAGGAAAAGTTTGAACTCGTTAATGCCGAAGCTATTGCCGTAATGGGGCGGTTGGATTACAATTTTAGCGACCAAAAAAATAATTTCGTTGGGGTATCGGGGTATCTTGGCAACTCGGCTCCCAACCGGCCAAAAAATGATATGAACGTGCCAGCCTACGTGAGTTTGGTAGAAGCCCATATAAATTACGACCAAGAGTACTTAAGATTCAATTCCATGCTTTTGTTCGGTAATTTGCAAAATTCCGATATAGTGTCCAAGGCCAACTCCAGCCTTTCCAACAATTTGGGGGTAAAACGTAACCCTGTTGGTAAGAATGCCCTGGGGTTTTCGGCAGAGGTAGGATATGAAATGCTGCATTTTGTAAGCACATCCACCAAACAAAAGATCTATCCGTTTGCCAGATACGATTATTATGACACCATGTTTAGAACGGAAGGCAATGTAGTGGACAAACCCCGATGGGAACGCAATGCAATCACAGGTGGTATCAACTGGTTCATCATTCCAGAAGTGGTAGTCAAGGCCCAATATCAGGATAGAAGGCTGGGATCGGAAAATTTTGATCCCGCAACATTGAGCTTTACCGGGGAAAAACAAAGGGAAAAAACATTTTCGGTAGGCATCGGTTTTGAATTTTAAAAAAAGATCAAAGAAATAGAATACAGACCCATTGGGTATTGTTCAAAAAAAATCTATTCGTTCTATTCCCAGTTCCGAATTCGATAGGCATTATAATTAATTGATAATCATAACAACAACTAATTTATTTCGTATGAAATCCACATCCATTAAGAAAGGAATCCTTACAATAATTGCATCGGCCACACTTTTTAATTGCAGCAATAATGAGGCGGATACCGATATAACCGATCCCAATGAAACCTTATATACCTCCGTTCTTACCGATGTTTCAAGTAAGGTTATAGTAGAAACCTATGGCGAACTCAATGCAAAAGCGAACGCATTGATAGCGGCTCTGGCTACCTTGGCCTCAGATCCAACAGAGGCCAACCTTGAAAACGCCCGTCAAGCCTGGGCAGATACCAGGGCACCTTGGGAAAAATCTGAAGGGTTTTTGTACGGTCCCGTAGATACCGAAGGAATAGACCCTGCTATTGACACATGGCCTGTGGATATAAACTCCATGAATTCCATTCTTGCCGGTTCATCCGCTATTACCCCAGCGGTCCTGCAAGCCAATAACGAGGCCAGGGGCTTCCATTTGATCGAATACCTATTATGGGGGGTAGATTCCGATAAGACGGTGACGCAAATTACCGCTCGCGAATTGGAATATCTACAAGCCGCTGCAACAGACTTGCAAAACAACACCCAAACCCTATACGATGGATGGAATTCCGGGAGCGGAAATTATGTTTCCAATTTTATAAATGCCGGAAAAACAGGAAGTGTCTACAGTTCGCAAAAAACAGCGCTTTTGGAACTTGTTGGTGGCCTTATCACTATTGCCGATGAGGTGGGCAACGGCAAAATTGCGGATCCCTTAAACGAGCAAGGTGGCACACCGCAGCCCCAATTTGAGGAGTCGCGTTTTAGCAACAATTCCAAATTGGATTTTGCGGATAACATCAGAAGTATTCAAAATGTGTATCTGGGCGACTTTGGATCGTTCCAGGGCAATGGACTTTCTAACATCGTCACCCAAGAAAACACAGCGGTAGATGTAGAGATTAGGGCTTCGATCACCGACGCCATCAATGCGATCGAAGCAATTCCAGGAACCTTTACGGACGCTATTTCCAACAATAGACCGGCAGTTTCCAATGCGCAGACAAAGGTTTTGGACCTTAAAATTTTATTGGAAAGCAAGTTAGAGCCATTGATTTCAGGACTTTGATCGGATAAGGTCCATGCGCATACACAAGTTCGTTGAATGGATTTGTTAAATTTAGTTTTACTTTTTAAGGGTTACCGATCATGAAAAGATTATTTTTCTGCTTAAGCATTGTAGTTCTTGTCTCCTGTCAGAAGGACAACGGCGGTGGCGATTATGTTCCCGTACCACAGAATCCCGAACGCTTATATGCCGGTGGAAAAACAACCACCTTTTTGGCCACTAGCGACGCATTTGCGACCCCAGCGGAAAATTTGACCGCAGAGGAATTTGATACCCACATGGACGGCGACCTTCAGTTTGAGCAGACTTTTGTAACCGCACCGGCACCGGTCAATGGTGGACTTGGCAGTATTTTTAATAATTCTTCTTGTGTATCCTGCCATCCCAGGGATGGCCGTGCGGGCTTTCCAAAGGACTTAAATGCCCGAGGCGGACTGTTATTGCGGGCGAGTGTTTCAGGTGTATCCTCCAAGGGGGCCCCTGTTCCCGTTCCAGGGTTTGGAACACAGATTCAAAACCACGCTATTTATGGGTACAAGCCCGAAGCTACCTATGCGGTGCGGTTTGAGGAGAGTACGGAAACCTTTGCCGATGGCACTACCGTAAACCTGAGAAAGCCTATTTTTTCCCTAGAGAACACCTATATAGACCTGCCTTCCGGATCTATGCTTTCGGCCCGGTTGGCTTCTCCCGTATTTGGTTTGGGGCTATTGGAGGCTATTCCAGAATCCGATCTTTTGGCAAGCCAGGATATCAACGATTCCGACGGGGACGGCATTTCCGGCAAGGCAAACATGGTTTGGGATCCTAACTTAGAGAAGGAGGTCGTAGGCAGATTTGGTTGGAAGGCCAATGTGGGGACTGTCTTGGTACAGAGTGCCGGGGCCTACCATGACGATATGGGGATTACCAGCTATGTGTTTCCCGATGAACACTGTGAAGGCCAAGAAAACTGCCAAGACAATAGTACCGGCTCGCCCGAGGTATCTGACGAAATTCTGAATACAGTGGCCTTCTATTGCAGAACCCTAGCCGTTCCCGCACCAAGGAATATTGACGATGCTACCGTTATAAGAGGGGAGCAACTTTTTGATCAAATTGATTGTGCCAAATGCCATACACCTAAACAAAGAACGGGACCTACGGATGTTGACGCACTTTCCAATCAAAATTTCTATCCCTATACCGACCTCTTGCTCCACGATATGGGCGAAGGTCTGGCCGATGGCCGTCCGGACTTTTTGGCCAATGGCAATGAATGGCGTACCCGACCTTTATGGGGAATTGGCCTTACCAATTTGATCAATGGACATACGGAATTCCTCCATGATGGAAGGGCAAGAAATATTACAGAGGCCATCTTATGGCATGGAGGTGAGGCCCAGGTTTCCAAAGAGAAATTCAAGACCCTTCCCAACGGAGATAGGGATGCGCTGCTGACTTTTTTGAATTCCCTCTAATTTAGCTTACTCGAGAATTAGGGAGCCAAAAACTTGGAACTTATGTCCCGTTTCTTGGATCTTAAAACTTGATTCCTTACAGATCTTTTTAATATCCGGATACTGGACCATCCGCAGGGCTTTGGGAAATTCTGCCCCAATTAAATCCTTATAAGCTTTTCACTTGCAAATCGTGGAAGGCATTTGCCTGTAGTCTTAGCAACTCCTCTGCCTTTTGTTTTTTGTAGCGATAAATTTCCTCCTCTTCAGCGATTTCCCCATAGATTTTCTCGTTGAGTGCAGAATCAGTGGCCAGTAGCTGCTCCCTGTGCAGTACTTTCTGGGTTACCCAAGTTTTTACTACGCTCTCCTCCTCTTCCAGCTTGAGGTCGTACACGCCTTTAGGTGCCAAAAGTTTTGCGATTATCGGGGAGGTCTCTATTGCCAGGAACAACAAAAAGATAAAAAAGGAAGGTCCCCAAGGCAATTTGTCCAACGCGTTGATACGCGCCATAAGTCCATCGAAACCATCGATTATTGGCTGGGAAGTGCTCACTTGATTGTCAAAGGAGGCTTGCAAACTGGCCAATTGGGCTTCCAAACCCGATATTTTTTGGGCGTTGGTCTCCTTTAACTGCCGTAGCTCCAAAAGTGAAGCATCGTGCTTGTCCCTCTTTTCCTTGTAAACGGGCCCCTTGCCCAGTAGTTTGGTCCCCGCCGTACCTTCGGCCTCGGCTATATAGGTGTCGTACAACGCATTGGTCTCCGATTCCTTTGCGGAAATCTCGTTTTTCAACCCAAGGATTTGCTGGTTTAGTTCGGCTATTTTTGGGTCATATTGTTGGGAGATCTGATTTTCGTTGGCCAGGGTAAGCTCGTTCTTTTGCTCCAGCAGCACTTGATTTATTTCCTTCTCAAATATTTTCAGCTCCAAGGGCTTGGAAATGACCAATGCAATGATAACCGCCAATAAAATTCGCGGGGTTGCCTGTAAAAGTTCGCTTTTAAAATGGTCCCGTTTTTTTATGGTAGAAACGATAAACCGATCCAGATTAAAAATCAGCAAGCCCCAAATGAGTCCAAAAAAAATGGAGGTCCAAATATTGTCAAAGACGGTGTAAAGCGCATAGCTACTGGCGATAAATGCCATAACTGCAGTAAAGAAAACGGTTGCACCGATACCTGCGTACTTGGTTCGTTCCCCTGGGGAACAAGTTTTTAGGATGGCGGAATCCGCTCCCGAGCAGAGAATAAAAAAACGTTGAATCATGATAGTGTTGCGATTGATGAATAGTTATCTAACGCAATTTTTGCAAATTTGTTACACATAAAAGTCAATAATTCCAGATGAACGCAGCATGGATTGGAGAAATGGTAGAAGTATCCATTTTGCTTGGTCCCCTTTTGAAAATTCGGTGTTATTCATTAATTTAGCACCCACATTAGACGATAAAAAAAGAGATATGCAGAAATAATTATCTCCTTCTGAATTTCAATTTTTAATCGGATAATTTTATTCCAACCCCAACCAAGATTCATTAACCATATTATTTGAAAAAATGTCTAGGTTTAGGCTAACAGGCCCTAAAAAAAATTATGCCCGGGTTAAGCGACCAAGTTAGGCAGGCACCGAAATCAATCTCAAATAAAGGTATACAGATGGATATTACCTATTCTTCCAGAATAAAATTTCTGCCATTTTATCTAATGTCAATTTTGCCTATGTCCGTATTGTACCTGATATCGGACATGACCTATATAATGGTATATTATATAATTGGCTATCGTAAAAAAGTGGTTATAGGGAACATCAAGGGATCCTTTCCGTCCAAAAACGAGAAGGAAATAAAAAGAATCTCCAAGGATTTTTATCGACACTTCTGCGACCTTATTTTCGAATCTATCAAAAGGTTGACCATTAGTGAAAGGGCGATTCGAAAACGACTAAAAATCAAGAACCAAGATTTAATTGAAAAATATCTGAAGGACCGGAGAAACATCCTTTTATATACAGCCCATCAAGGAAATTGGGAATGGCTTATTTTTATGCCAATATACTTGCCTTATCATTCCAATACCTTTTTTATGCCGTTAAAAAACAAATATTTTAACGAGTTGTTCCAACTAATGAGGGAGCGATTTGGGATACGCTGTGTACCATCGATTAATGGTTACCGTACCATTATTGAAGATGCCAAGGCCAACAATGTTACCATGAACTGTATTATTGGCGATCAGAGTCCGCATGAACAAAGTTCCTTGCACTGGTGCAATTTTCTAAATCGAGAAACTGCTTTTTTTACCGGGGCGGACAAGATAGCCAAGAAATCCAATTCGGTCGTTATCTTTCCCTTCTTCAAAAAGGTTAAAAGAGGCTATTACGAACTCGAATTTCAAATGATAGACGATAATCCGAGGGTGAGGGAAAATCTGGAAATTGTGGAGCGGTATGCAAAACAGCTGGAAGGAGCTATCCTAAAATCTCCAGAAATGTGGTTGTGGACCCATAGGAGGTGGAAATTGAACACAAAACTTGATCGGGACACACTAATTAAAAGGTCCGCATAAAATCTTCCGCCAATATCTTTCTAAGATAAAAAATCAATTCTTCCGCATTCCTTTTATCAAAGACCAGGGGCGGTTTAATTTTCAGGACGTTGTGGTCCGGGCCATCGGTACTCATCAAGATCCCGTGATCCTTCATCCTATTGGCCAGATAATCGGCCTGGTCGCCGAGCGGTCCCATGGTACGATCGACAAGTTCGAACCCCAGGAACAGTCCCTGTCCCCTCACGTCCCCGATGATGGGGAACTCCCGGGCGAGCAACTTCAGTTCGGATCTTAAAAATTCCCCTACCTCCAATGCGTTTTCCTGTAATCTTTCCCGTTTCACCGTACGCAGGACCTCGGTGCCTATGGCACAGGATACCGGGTTGCCCCCAAAGGTGTTGAAGTATTCCATGCCGTTGGCAAACTTGTCGGCGACCTCCCTTGTACACGCTACGGCGGCCAGGGGATGCCCATTGCCCAACGGCTTGCCAATGGTCACGATATCCGGTGCCACGCCGTGCAACTGGAAGCCCCAAAAGGTCTTGCCCATCCTGCCGCAACCCACTTGTACCTCATCGGAAATGCAGAGCCCGCCCGCGGCCCTTATATATCCGTAGGCCTTTGCCAGAAAACCTTCGGGCAATTCTATCTGCCCCCCGCAACTGATGATCGGCTCCACGATCAGGGCGCCGATCCCACGGCCTTTTTTATGGACGATCTGGATCTGTTCCCGTACTTCTTCGGCGTAGCGGTCGCCCGATTCGTCGCCCCTGTATTTTCCTCGAAATGCATCGGGCAGCGGAAAGATATGGGTGTGCTCGGGGGCCCCCTGTCCGCCCTTGCCATCGAACTTATAGGAGCTGATGTCTATGCACATATTGGAATTTCCATGGTAGCCCATCTCCGAGGCGATAATGTCCCGTTGTCCCGTGGCGGCCTTTACCATCCGGATGGCGAGCTCGTTGGCCTCGCTGCCGGAGTTTACAAAATGCAGCACACCGAGTTCCGAAGGAAGGGTCTCCAATAGTTCTTGCGCAAGGGCATTGATGTTCCCGTGCAGGTAGCGGGAATTGGTATTGATCAACGCCATCTGCTCCTGGCCCGCCCTGACCACGGCATAATGCTCGTGCCCCACATGGGCCACGTTGTTGACGGTATCCAGATATTTTCTCCCGTATTGGTCGATCAGATATTGCCCTGCGCCCCTTACCATTTTTATGGGCACCTCGTATTGTAGGCTAAGGTTCTTGCCCAGATGTTCCTTGCGGTATTCGATCAAGGATTCATCGGGAATTTCCTTTGGACCGGCAAGGGCGTCCGATCTAAACAGCAAGTTTGGATCGGGACATATGCCTTTCCAGACGTCCACTTGGTCGAAGTAGGCCACCCCGGGAAAATCATCCTTGTAATCCAACAGGGAGAGCATGGTCTGAAAATGGAGGTGGGCCGCCCAATTTCCATTTTCATAGGTCTCGCCCAAGACCCCGATCCGATCCCCGGCCTTGAGTTGGTCCCCTACTTTGTTCCTGGTAGCGCTCTCCACGGACAAATGGCCATATAAGGTGTAAAATACCAGTTCGCCTTCCTTGTGTTTCAAGATAACCAATCCCCCATATTCCTTATCGCCCGCATTATCCACTGCTGTAATAACCTCCCCGTCCAAGAGGGCGTGGACGGGTGTTTTGGCGGGCAGCCAAAAGTCGATTCCCAAATGGATGGTACGGCTTTGGCGACCACTGTTCCCAATTTTGTCGTAGGCCTCGCTATTATATACGGCCCTGGGTTCCAAATAACCACCTGCCAATAACTTTTCGGGCATCTTCCTTTGCAGCCTGTCCATCTTCAACTGGAAGAGGTCCAGATCTTCAAATTCCTCGCGATGACCCAGCCAGGTACTGGACACGCTCAGATCCACGGAATGGACGTCGCTTTTTGCACTAGTAGGGAACAATTGTACAAGGGAAAAACTGTTCTTTGAGGCCCAGGCACCATATTTTTCCCGATCGGGATGTGCCGGGAGGCCGCAGGCCTGTCGAAAACTGAAATGGGCAAAATCCGGATCGATGTTCCTCCATTTCCTGAGAAGGTCCCAAGCCGGCCTTTCGCTGATAAGCAGGTACTCGTTCCCCGGTTCGGCCATTTTGTTGAGGGCCGATTTGGTGACCGATACCACCAACCGCATGGCCATTGCGTGGTACAGATGTTCCAGTTCCCCAGCTTCCAAGGAAAAGGTGGCATGATAGCCCCGTACAATGGGCAGGGCCGCCGCCAACGGATCGTTGTGGTGCATGGTGGCATAGGCACAGGCGATCGCGACATCGTTGATGATCTGCGTATAAACAGCGTCCCCATAGTCGATGACCGCTTTTACCTTTGGTGAGGCCAGATCGGAAGAAACGATGACGTTGTTGTCATTGGCATCGTTGTGGACCACGCTTTTTCGGAGTTTGCCATAGCTCTGAAATTGCCTTTCGAAGCCTTCCTGGAAAAAGGAAACGATCTCCAATTTTTCATCGGGGAACAAATGGCGGTGATCTTTCGTCCACAGGGAGCGGGCAACGTCCCATTCAAATTCCCTGCGCGCAACGCGGTGGTCGAAACCCTGTAGGGCGCTTGTCAATCTTCCGCACTGTTCCCCCAAACTGGAGCGGAGTCCGTCCGATTGCGGGTTTACACTGCTCCAGAGCCTCCCGGATACCCAGGTGAGCAAGCGTACCTTTCGCAGGTTTCCAAAATCATCGGTAAACGAGGAAATGCGGTTTTCGTACCTATCCTTGACCACCTTGGGGGAAATTATCCCACCTCCATTTTGATCCGCGAATTCGAGGATGCATTGCTGAAAATCCAGAAAGCTTTCATCTTCCCCAGGCCTGGAAATCTTGAGCACATATTCCCCCCCATCCTTGGCCTTGACCTTGAAATTAAGATCGATCTCCCCGGGAAGGGGCGTGGCGGACCCTTGGATATCGAACAGGTTTAATAGGATGCCCTCAGCTTGTTGTGGGCTTAATTGAAGATCTGAATAATTGTCCATTCCGGTTGTTGTTAACTACTTTGGGTATACTGAAGGATTTTCTATAAATCCAAAAGCAATCATATGACAGATAAGCATATGTGCATCTTCTACATATCCATAGTGCAAGGAATCAATTACAAGGGTCGTATCTGCAATTTCGGCCAATTTTCCCTTCTTTCCCCCTACCATTGCAATGGTCCTAATGTTGCTGGACCGGGCCCATTCAAAGGCCTTTACCAAATTGGGGGAGCTACCGCTTACACTTAGGGTAAGCACCAGGTCCCCGGGATTGGCAAGTGTTTTTAACTGTTTGTAAAATACTTCATCAAAAGAATAGTCGTTGCCGATGGCCGTGATAAGTCCGGCATTATCGTTCAAAGAAATCACTTTAACCCTATTGTCCAGAGCATCCCCTACCCCTTTTACCATATCCGTTGCGAAATGGGACATGCTCATGGCACTACCACCATTGCCGAAAACCAAAATTTGATTACCAGATTGTATCGTTTGTTTTATCTGTTCAAACAAATTGTTGACATCAGCGGGAGATATGCTGTCCAGTACCTGCTTAAAATTATTGAGATAATTCTTAAAGTAATTTTCCATAAATGCTATTTCGTGTCGTTTGTACTTGGTATACTTTTGGAAGCATGAACCACGGCCCCATAAGGTACTGCCATTTCCTTCAGTTTTGTAAGCTGTATCACGGGAAGTTTGTCCTTCATAGTGGCCATCAAATAGTTGGGGAGAAAAGCTTCCAAAGTAGAAGTCAAGTAAATTCCCAAATTGGACAGTCCACCTCCAATAACTATAATTTCTGGATTGAACAGGTGAATTACGTGGGATAATCCGAAGGCTAGGTCATCAATGGTTTCGTCCAATACCAGCTTTGCACCAGCATCCCCTTCGGATATGGCCTCCATAAGGCATTTGCTACAATCTATCTTCTTGGTCCGGGTCAACCGATTTAAAATCGATGATGGGTCTTTGGCTATGTAAGTTTCGAGCTTATTGTTCAGGGCCCATCCGGAACAGCTAGATTCTACGATGTCTCCCTCTGTTTTGGAAAGTCTGACGTGGCCAATTTCACATTCTGTGGGTTCCGCACCGTGATAAAGTTGGCCGTCAACCACATATCCACCTCCCACCCCACTTCCTAGGGTAATATAAAATACACGACTATATTCACCCCCTGCGCCCAAGGTGGCTTCGCCCAGGGCGGCAATATTGGCATCATTATCAACAAAAGTTGGGATCTCCGTCAAGTCTTCTATCCATTTCTTTAAATTTATATTGTTCCACCCCTGTACATGAAACGATTGGTAAATTTCTCCCGTGGTATAATTTACCGGGCCTCCAAAACCCACCCCGATACTTTCAACGGTATACTTGGACACCAAGGTTGTAATCCTACTTTCCAGACCTTCTAGGATTACGGAATTTTCTTTGCTTTCCCCCACCAAGAAGTTGAGGCATTCCAAGATATTAAATTCACGATCGGTTACGCATAACTGTATTTTTGTGCCCCCAATCTCAATTCCCAAGTATGTTTCCTGCGTTTGTTTCACTATGTATGTTATGATGAATTCGATTAATGGCTAAAATTACATTTTTTTAGAACATATTACTTGTGCTCCCAAAAGGGCATTGGTCGGAAAAATTTTTAATGGGCACGTTCCAACTTTTTCCTTTTGGAATTTTGTGTCATTTCAATGAAAGCAAGGCTGTCGATTTGTTGCCAAACTTCCACGCTGGTTTCTAACTTGTTCAGCAATGGACGAATGCTGCGCTTCCGAGTTTTGTTGTGCTCCCATTTTCTTGAATTCATTGAATTTTGGGTGGTCTGATATTGATAAAATGACGATATTCGGTCTAAGTTGCGTTCCACCCTTGGACAGGGGGAGGAAGCTAAAGGATTTGGAAACCCCTCGGTTTCCGCTACTAGGGTTTCAACTAACAATCATGATCCATGAATTGGCTAATATTATTAGAAATCGCATACGTAATCCTGATGATTCTTGTCATACTGCAAGTATTGTACGATACCAGGAGCGGCACAAAAGCATTGGCCTATATCCTGTTCATTGTTTTGGTGCCTGTGGTCGGGCTACTTTTTTATTTTTCGTTCGGCATCAATTATCGAAAAAGGAAGCTATATAGCAAAAAGATAGTACACGACGAGATTCTACGTTCAGAAATCAAATCCCGTATGTCCGCCTATTCGGACAAAGTACTGAATTCGGGGTTAGTGCCCGAGAAGCACCGTAACCTGGCCAAATTTGTACGCCGTACCGCCAGCAGTCCGGTTACCGCAAACAATTCGGTGAAGTTGTTGATAAATGGGGAAGAAAAATTTCCAGAACTCCTAAAAAGGCTGGATGCTGCCGTACATCATATTCATTTGGAATATTATATCTATGAGGATGATGCCACCGGAAAATCCATTGCTGAAATGCTCATGAAAAAAGCCAAGGAAGGAGTGGAAGTCCGGTTTCTGTACGATGATTTTGGAAGCCATGGTTTGGGCAAGACCTTTATCGCTAACCTGGAAGCCGCAGGAATACAAACGGCACCATTTTATAAAATAAAAGTGTTGGCTCTCGCCAATCGTTTGAACTACCGCAACCACAGAAAATTAATCGTTATAGACGGCAAAACAAGCTTTGTTGGCGGCATCAACATCAGCGATAAATACCGAAACGACAGCTTGGGCAATCCCGATCTTTTTTGGCGGGATACCCATATGATGCTGAACGGCCCGGCAACCTCGTATCTGCAATACCTCTTTCTCTGCGATTGGAATTTTTGTAGCAAGTATGAGCTAATTTATAACGAGTCCTATTTTCCACAATTATCATTATCTACAGAAGTCGATAAGGAAATTGTGCAAATGGTACCTTCGGGACCAGATTCGGATTTGCCCATTATCTTCTATTCCCTTTTGGAAGCCATAGGTGTGGCACAGGAATCCATATTGATTACCAGTCCCTACTTCATTCCTGGGGAAAGTTTGATGGATGCGTTGATCATAGCTGCCCAAAGCGGGGTAAAGGTGCAAATATTGGTTCCCGGAAAATCCGACTCTAAAATGGTCAATTCCGCTGCAAATGCCTACTATACGGAACTTTTAAAATTTGATGTGCAAATTTTCCTATACGAAAAAGGGTTTGTACACGCCAAGACCATGGTCATCGACGATGACCTTACCATTATTGGTTCCGCTAATATGGACTATCGCAGTTTTGATCTCAATTTTGAGGTGAACGCCCTGCTCTATAGTGAAGAAATCAACAAGCAAATGAAAAAGGCTTTTACGAAAGACCTTCAAAACGCGAAGGAAATCTGCGCAAATGACTGGCGATCCAGGCCTAAATATATAAAACTCTGGGAAAAACTGGTACGGTTGCTGGCGCCACTTCTATAATTAAATCTGGGCCAACCTACCTATTTTGATCCTATTTTATGCAATTGAAGAAGTAATTTGCAACGTTTAATTCTATCCGTTTTCGGAAACCCCAGCAATTTGCGTATCCGTCTAACCAGAGTGGTGCATTTTCTTTCCGTTAACATCCGGTTTAACTTGAACAGCTCGCCAAGAAAAGAACTTGGGGCCTTCCATAAAGGTTATTGAAATACCAAAGAGTAGTACCAAGCCCCCAAAAACCATTTGCAAAGTAATGGCTTCCCCCAAAAAGGCCCAGGCCAAAACAGCTGTTGTGAAAGCCTGCGCTAAAAGACTGAGGGAAACACGGGTAGTTCTGATGTGTTTTATTGCATAATTAAGGGCAAACCAAGCAATGAGCTGGCAAACAATGGCCTGTATCCACAAAATGGACCAGGAGGCAAGGCTAAATCCGTAAAAGGCTTCCCCCGCCATAATATTTACAAAGCCCAAGAAAACGGAGGATGCAAATAAGGTAGTGAGCATAAAGCTAGCGACATTCATTTGTTCCAACACTCTTTTGGAGACCATCAAATAGGCCGCATAAAAAACACCAGAGAGTATCCCAAAAACGAAAGCTCGGTCAAACCGTAGGGAAGCAAAAAAGTGAAACCCCACAATGATTACCATGCCCAAAAGTGCAACCCCGGTACCGATCCAAAAATTACGGCTAGGGTTGTTCCTTAGAAATAAAAATGTGCCCATTCCCACCCAAATGGGCGAAAGATTAGTAAGCAATGATGCTTGGGTGGCCGTAGATTCTTGAATGGCAATGTTCCAGACCGCCACATCGCAACCAAACAGCACTCCGCACAAAGCAGCCAAAAGGGCCAACTGTAAGCCCGGCCAATGCCATTGCTTTTTCAATAAAACTATCGGTAGTAGTATGACGAAGGCGATGGACATTCTGTAAAATGCCGAAATGAGACCGGAATTGTATCCTAATTTAATAAGAACCGGAAATATGGAGATACATAGAATCCCAAGGACCAACGCAACTCGAGGCTTGTTCATATCTAATTTTTGAAAACTTGCAAAATTAGGTTATATTTCTAATGTGACATGTTAAGTATTTGTGAATTGCCAAGAGTCCGTCAAGAAGGTCGGATAACCTGAAAAGCTGTTATGGAAAAGGGCAATATCGTTTCCCTGGCATGCAATTAGGCTTCCATCATTAACAGGAGCAAGCTTCAAGGTCGATTGTGGCTACCTATTGGTTAATACTAATACAAGTCACGTTGTATTTATTGGAAATATTGTAACTTCAATCACTTTATAAATCATTTTAAAATCGGAATTGAAATGGAAAAGAAAAATTCTAAACTTACTAGACAGACTGGGGCTCCCGTTCCAGATAATCAGAATGTTCAAACAGCGGGGCCTCGCGGCCCCATGTTGATGCAGGATGCCTGGTTTCTTGAAAAAATGGCAAACTTTGACCGAGAGGTAATCCCGGAACGAAGAATGCACGCCAAGGGCTCGGGCGCTTTTGGTACTTTTACGGTGACACACGACATTTCTAAATACACCAAGGCCAAAATATTTGACAAAGTCGGGAAAAAAACAGAAATGTTTAGCCGATTTTCTACAGTTGCCGGGGAAAGAGGTGCTGCCGACGCTGAAAGGGACATCCGAGGTTTTGCGCTAAAGTTTTATACCGAGGAAGGGATCTGGGATCTAGTCGGGAACAATACACCTGTATTTTTCTTTCGTGACCCAATGAAGTTCCCCGACTTGAACCACGCCGTAAAACGCGACCCAAAAACCAACCTAAGGAGTGCCAACAACAACTGGGACTTCTGGACACTGCTCCCCGAAGCCTTGCACCAGGTTACCATAGTAATGAGCGATCGCGGCATTCCGAAAGGCTTTAGACATATGCACGGTTTTGGAAGCCACACCTATAGTCTTATCAATAAGGACAATGTTAGACATTGGGTAAAGTTCCATTTTATTACACAACAGGGCATTGAAAACCTTTCGGACGAAGAGGCTGCAAAAACGGTCGGTATGGACCGGGAATCATCGCAGCGAGATCTTTTTGATGCAATTGAAAGGAAAGATTTCCCAAAATGGAAGATGTTTATCCAGGTCATGACGGAAGAGCAGGCTAAGACGTACCGCTTCCATCCTTTTGACTTGACCAAAGTTTGGTCTAAAAAAGATTTTCCCCTTATTCCCGTCGGTGAATTTGAGTTGAACAGAAACCCGGAAAACTATTTTCAGGATGTAGAGCAAGCCGCCTTCAACCCAACGAATATTGTTCCCGGAATAGGGTTCTCCCCCGATAAAATGCTCCAGGGACGATTGTTTTCCTATGGGGATGCACAACGCTATAGACTGGGCGTAAACCATTATCAAATTCCAGTAAACAAACCCACTTGCCCTTATCACGCCTATCATCGGGATGGGGCAATGCGCGTAGACGGAAACTATGGCGCTGCCAAACATTACGAGCCAAACAGCTATGGCGAATGGCAGGAACAACCCGAGGCAAAAGAACCGCCTTTAACAATGGATAGCACCGCCTATGCCCATAATTTCAGGGACGATGATGAAGATTACTTCACGCAGCCAGGCGATTTGTACCGCATCATCAAAGCGGATGGCAAAGCAGCGCTCCTATTTAACAATACGGCCGCCCAAGTGGGGGGTGCGGATAAATTTATTCAAATCCGACATATTAGAAACTGCTATAAGGCAGACCCAGAATACGGGGAAGGTGTTGCAAAAGCACTTGGTTTAACCATGAAGGAAGTAAACAGCTTCGATATGACCCCCTATGACAAATGGGCCCCGAGACCTACCAAGGGATAGGTTTGCTAATTCATTCACATGATAAAGATCATTGCCATAGATAGCGAAGAATCGCATATTTGTGGCAATGTTTTATTTAAAGGCAATTGATTATCGGAATATATTGGTTTTGATATCACAATAAGATTATAACGGGACCGATTAAAAAAACAACAAATGAAAGTTCAGAAAAACCTAATAGTTATTACTGGAGGAGCTGGAGGAATAGGTCAGGCTTGTGCAAGAGCCTTTAAAAATCAACCTCTACTTTTAACGGATTACTCACAAAAGCAAGTTGATGAAACCGTAGGGGTACTGTCAAAAGAAGGATTTGATGTCACAGGTATTGCCTGTGATATTACCGACAAAAAAGATATAGAAAAACTGATCCAATTTGTTGCCGAAAATGGTTCGTTAAAAGCCTTGATCCATACCGCGGGAGTAAGTGGGACTGTTAAAGACCTAAAAAAAGTATACACGATAGATTTGGTCGCAACGGACCTCTTGGTAAATGCATTTTACAAGCTAGCAATCCAGGATTCCGTAGCGATCTTGCTTTCTTCCATGATGGCACATACGGTTCCTGCAAATGAAAAGTATGACCGCGCGCTTTCAAATCCATTAGCGCCTGAGTCTTTTGATATTGTGAGTCGGTTTGTGAATAACGATTCGGATACCATGTACAATTTTGTGAAACGGGGGGTGCAGTTGCTAACCCATAAATACGCTAACCAATGGGGAGAAAAGGGAGCGAGGATCCTATCGGTTTCTCCTGGGGTTATTGAAACGCCAATGGCGTTAAAAGCGGCCGAAGAACACCCAGAAAGAATGGAAATGATTAAGCAGGCCACGCCATTAAAAAGAAATGGAAAACCAGAGGATATTGCAGGTGTTGTCCATTTTTTGGCAAGTGATGCCGCGCGTTTTATTACGAGTACGGATATTTTGGTGGATGGTGGCGTAATCCATAACATTAAAGCAATGGGGCAATTACACAAGTAAGGGACATCATCCCGAAATGCTTATGGTCTAAGCTCATTTGGAACCGTGAAGTGACTGTCTGTACCCAATTCCCCACTTGGCCAATTCATTAATAAGTGGGGAGAGGGTTGCGCCATATTCGGTAATAGCATATTCTACAGTAATGGGTTTTGTGTCCATAACGGTGCGACTGATCAAATGGTTCATTTCCAGGTCTTGGAGTTCCTTGGAAAGCATTTTGCTCCCAATACCTTCGATTTCCCGCAACAGATCCATAAACCCCAGTTTGTTGCCTTCTATAAGCGTCCCTAAAATATGGAACTTCCATTTGCCAGATAGAATACCCATTGTATCGCTAATGGCCTGCATCCTTACCTGACAAACAGGGGTATCGTTAATTACCGATTTCTTTTTCACACGTCTAAATTTAAAGTAATTATCTGATAATGCATTAACTATAAAACCCGCTTGAATGACAAGTCGGGCAGGTTGAGAACGTGTGAGACCACTTCGTTCCCACGTTTCAATTTTTATGTAAAACACCAAATTAGATGTAAAATCTACTTATATAGTTTCCTTTTGGAAAGTACTTTCCAAAAGGAAATACATATCAAATATACACTTATTTTCCGTATCTTTGAAATAATTCACCGACAGATAAAAATTTAAAAATCAATAAAAGGAAATAGATTGGGTGAAACTAAATGAATTACATAGTTAAAAACAAAGAAAATGAATAGCGAAACATCAAAAAATAATCCGCTTTTATGTGATATAGAAACCGGAATGTGTGAAACAACGGATGGCAATGCGGATATTACAACCCCAAACAATATACAGTCCACTGAGAAGTCCATAAAACTAATTTATTATACAGACCCAATTTGCTCCTCTTGCTGGGGCATAG
>SWCD01023259.1_pt1 | contig 22031 bp, 12 predicted proteins | sample 4693011 | NCBI WGS metagenome assembly SWCD01 (sample SAMN10267278, study PRJNA491770) | bioreactor metagenome | isolation source: DHS bioreactor inoculated with marine | place: Japan: Omine Ridge, Nankai Trough | reverse complement strand
GGGGGGGTCCTGGCCGTCGTCGCCGGAGCCGTCGTCGGTGCTGCCGGCGCGCGTGCCGAAGGCCACGCCGAAGACCCCATCGCCGGTCACATCAATGTCGCCGACGGCGAGGACGGCTCCGTTGGCGTCGAACTGGCCGTCCAGGATGAAGTCGTCGTTGCTGCGATTGCTGGTCGTGAAGGCGCCATTCGCGCTCACGGCCCAGTTGCCGACCTGCAGCACCGGGGCGTCGAACCCGAGCAGGTCCCACTCATCCAGGTGGTAAGCGGTGTAGCTGCCATCGGTCGCCAGACTGAGCAGCAGGAAGTTGTCCTCGTCGGCGTGTTGGCCCTGGGCGTCAAAGGCGGTGCGCGTCAGGCGGTAGTCGCCGGCGACCTGCTCGGCGAGCACCTCCTGTCCGATCTTGACCGCAAAGCCCGAGGTGATGTCACCGTCCGTGGGGTCGAGGTCGCCGAAGGTGAGCACACTGCCCATGGCGCCGAAGACGCCGGTGAGGACGGGAGCGTCGGTTCCGTCCAGGAAGAGTTCGAGCTTGCCATCGGCCGCGAGTTGCCAGGTCCCAGTCATGTCGGAGCGCAGCCCGTCGACGGTGCCGAGGTCGTGGATCGCGAACGTACCGTCCGAGGCGAAGTTGAGCCTGCCGTGCATCGAGCCGGCGAGCGGGCCGTTCTGATCGAAGGTGAAGTTGAGGGCGCTGAAGTCCCACTCGCCGAGCAGATCCGCCGCCTGGGCGTCCTGCCCGGTGCGCAGCATGATCATGGAGTCGCTGAAGTACTCGGTGTAGGTGCCGTCATCCCACATGCCGTCCATGTTGTGCCAGCCGACCATCGACTCGGGATCCACGCCGCCCTGGGCGTAGAGGATGGTGTCGCCATCGTCGGTGTAACTGAAGTGCAAGCGTCCCGTTGAGTCGCGGGAGACCTGGGCCTGCACCGGCTCGCTGACGAAGTCGCCCAGGTCGTGGTCGAAGAACAGCACCTCGCCGCTGAAGACGTTGTCCTGGACTTGGCCGCGGGCGAACTCGTTCTCCAGGAACGACTCGCCGAAGTTATTGGTCTCGTAGAGCGAGAGCACCGCCCCCCAGGAGCCGTTGAGATCCGCCGCCAAGAGTCGTCGTGTTTCCAACGCCTCGAAGGTCGGGCGGCCGGCGCCGGCGTTGCGGACCAACGTGTGAGTGCGCGTCGAAGACGTGAAGAGTGTATTCCAGGACATGGCAGATCCCCGTTCTTTGCTTGTCGGTAGGTCGGCTCTCTCTCAGCGAGGCGGCATCCGTTCCGGGACTCGGACGAAGCGCACGCGCGGCCCGCCCGGGAAGTCCCGATTCAGCAATCGGTTCGCCTCATTGGGACCTGCCAACGCCGCCTTGACGCTTTGCTGGAGATACGCCACCCCACCCGGCACAACCCGACTCGCTTGCCCACGCGATGCAATCAGCGACCGGCCCCAGGCGACAGCACGAGCCAGTGGGGGGGGGCGTGTTGACCTGTGTAGGTGGCTGCCTGTCAGCGGCGAAGGTCCGTCATCATCGGGGTCGCACCAGTCGAGTGTCGTCGAGCGACGGGAATCACTGTCCGAGCGTAGCGCCCACTCGCTCAACCCGCGCGCGTGCCCGAGCACGAGTTTCCTGCCCCGGGTCGGACAGACTCTGGCCGGGCTGAAGTCGGGGAGGAACTCGCTCCCGGGGCGATGGCCCGGCGCCTTCCGCCGCAGCGTCAGGGCCAGCGCCATGCCGCCCGGCCGGGCGACCCGGCCTTGCCGCTGCCGGGGTAGAGGGGCCGAGGCTACTCCCAGGTGTTGCGAGGCTACCGCCTTGTGGTCGCTTTCCTCAGCCAGGGTGGTTCCCGGCGTGTCGTCGCTTGCGACTCGGCGGCTCGCTATCCTGTCGCCCTGCTGGCCGTTGCAGAGGTTTGGTTCATCAACGCCAACAACGGAGAACGGAAGTGCTCTTGATCGAAGGTGAAATCCTGCACGTGATCACGCGCAGACGATTCGAAGAGGACGTTCGACGGCACTTCGCCGGCCAAGTCGTGGAGCACGAGGGTGGTCTCGTCCGCCTGGAAGGCTATGCGTTTGTCTTTGACCCGGCGCGGAACGAGTATGTCAAGAGAGACCAGGTTCGGACACGCCTCATTGCCCTCGGTGACGCCGGCAATGTCATCAACATCCTCCCGGAAGAGACGGATCTGGAGGCGCTCCGCTACGAGCAGTCAGAAGGCAAGCGCCTGGTCCTGACTGACGGGAACTGCTGTTGCCTCGATGTGCAGGAGTACGGCGCCAACCGCTAGTCGAGAGGCTGGCGCGGCAAGGGGGCGGCTGCCCCCGCCCCTGGTCAGAGCTCAAACGTCTGCTCGTACTGTGGAGCCTCGATCTCCGAGGCGATGCTGGCGCCGATGTGTCCCCGGAACGCCTCCATGACTTCCTCGTCGCCGTGGGTGAGGAAGAGGTTCTTCAGCGGTGTTTCGAATCCGTTGAGCCAGCGCCGCAAGCCCTGGCGATCCGCATGCGCTGAGAGGCCGTGGACCTGCTCGATCTTGGCGTGCACGGAGTAGTATCGCCCGTGGATGCGCACTTCTTCGGCGCCGGAGACGATTTCCCTGCCCAGCGTCTGCGGGGCCTGGTAGCCGACGAACAGAATTGTCGACTCCGGTCGTTCGATGTTTCGGCGCAGATGGTGCTTGATGCGGCCACCCGTGCACATTCCCGATCCGGCCAGGATGACACGTCCGCTGTCCATGGTGTTAATTCGCTGCGATTCCTTGCGTGTCTTGGCGAAGTGCAGGCCCGGGAATTGGAACGGGTGCCGGCCCGACTTCAGAAGTGCCCGAGCCTCGTCGTCGAGAAGACACTGGTAGGTCTTGTAGATCTCCGTGGCGCCGATGGCCATGGGACTGTCCAGCGACACGCCGACTTTCGGGATCTTGCGGGCCGCCACCAGCCGACTGAGGTGGTAGAGCAGGTCCTGAGCCCGGTCGATCGCGAAGGTGGGCACGACGAGGTTGCCGCCACGCTCCATGGTCTCGTTGATGACCCGCGCCAGCTCCTCTTCCACCGTCGCTCCCCCATGGTGGTCCCGGTCTCCGTAGGTGGACTCGATGATGGCGACATCGGCCTGCGCCGGCATGAACGGGTCGTTCATGAGCGGGCTTCCGTATTGGCCAAGGTCGCCCGAGAAGACGAGGCGTTTCCGGCGACCGTCTTCCTGTACGTCAATCTCAAGGACTGAGGATCCCAGAATGTGCCCTGCGTCCCGGAAGCGCACGCTGACATTGTCGTTCAGTTTCACTTCCTTGGCATACTGAACCTGCCGGAAGAGCCGCGCTGTCTGTTCCACGTCGCGTGTGTCATACAGAGCCGTGGGCACACGCCGTCCGCGGCGCTTCTCTCGACGATGTCGATGGCGTTTGTATTCGGCGTCTTCCTGCTGAATTCGAGCCGCGTCTTCCATCACCAGGCGCGCCAGATCGATGGATGGGGGCGTTGCCAGAATCGGCCCGGCGTATCCTTCTCGGACGAGCTTGGGCAACAGTCCGCAATGATCAAGATGAGCATGCGTCAGCAAGACAAAGTCGATCTCTGACGGATTCACCGGGAAGGGCGCCCAGTTTCGATCGAGGAACTTGCGCTCTTGAAAGAGGCCGCAGTCAATCAACAGGCAAAGGCCGCCAGCCTCTAATCGGTACTTCGATCCAGTCACCTGCCGAGCGGCGCCGAGGAATTGAAGCTTCATGGTCTGGTTCCTCTCTTGATTCGCTCTCGACGTCTAACGCGCTGATCGATCCCCGTCAACTGACGCCGAGCCTTGCCTGCCCGGGGCCGCCGGGCCGAGGCAGGTAACCAGGGTGAGGCAGTGTCGTGGGCAGCCGTGCCGCGAGGGCAAGTGATCGGTTCACGACCGCCTATACTGAGGGCGGTGCTTGTGAACACAGTCTTTTGGACAGGATACCGACGATGGAGACGTTCGAGATTGTTCCGTGGTTGCTTGTTCCTGGGATCTTCGCGGCACGGGTGCTTGACGTTTCCATGGGGACCGTTCGCACCATTCTTCTCATCCGCGGTATGGCGATCGTGGCGGCGTGCATCGGCTTCGTCGAGGTGCTGATCTGGCTCGTTGCAGCAAGCCAGGTGCTCAGTCGACTCGACGCCTGGTATCTCGCCGTCGCCTACGCCGCCGGCTTCGGGGCCGGCAACCTGGCCGGGGTGTGGCTTGAATCAAAGATCGCCTTGGGCCTCGAGCTGGTGCGAGTCGTCTCGGAAGACGTCAAGGTGGCCATGGGAGAGTCGCTGCGCGCACGCAAGTATTCCGTCATCGAGATGCAGGGTGCAGGTGAGGAAGGGCATCCGGTGGAGATCGTATACGTCGTCGAGCGCAGAAAGCAGACGACTGACCTGATGCGTGAGATCGAACGAATCGACCCCAACGCGTTCTGCACGGTGTCGGATATCAAGCGTCACGCGTCGGTGGCGTCGACCGGGCTGGCGTCGCGGGAGAAAGTGCGCCGGCTTGCGATCAGGACGAAGTAGGCGCCCGCAGCGCCTGCGAATGCGAGGCCCGCTCAGTTCGTGCCGGCGTTTGGGGCCGCTGGCTGTCCCTCTGCCCCGGCAGGTGTTTGGATGGACGCGGTCCGATTTTTGACAGCGTCCAGATCGAGCCGTATAACTCGCCCATGTCCCTCTCTGCCGAGAGCCTGCTGCGCGATCATGGTGTCCAGGTCACTGCCCAGCGCCTGGCGGTCATGGCCGCGGTGTCGGGTCGATCGCACGTCACGGCCGACGATGTGGCCCTGATCGTGCGGGCGGAGATCGGCGTCATCTCGCGCCAGGCGGTGTACGACGCCCTGGGTCTGCTGGTGGAGAAAGGGCTGATCCGGCGCATTCAGCCCGCCGGGTCGCCGGCGCGATACGAAAACCGGGTGGGCGACAACCATCACCACCTGATTTGTCGCACCTGCTGCCGCATGGTCGACGTCGACTGCGCTGTCGGCGCTGCCCCCTGTTTGACGCCAATGGACGACCAGGGGTTCGAGATCGAAGAAGCGGAAGTGATTTACTGGGGTCGCTGTCCCGACTGCCTCGGCCAAGCGCCCGGCTAGTCAGGCGTGGATCAAGAGAGCGTCCCCAATCCAGACAGTCGCAGACACCCACACGACACGAATCCAACAGCAACTCACGGCTAGACCAGCCAAGCGAACGGAGAAGAACCATGACAGAGACTGCCAGCAAATGCCCGTTCACAGGCGGACAACAGGCGAAGGTGATGACCAACCGGGATTGGTGGCCGGATCAACTCAATCTGAAGATCCTCCACCAGAACTCCGCCCTCTGCGATCCGATGGGCGGCGACTTTGATTACGCCGAGGAGTTCAAGAGCCTCGACCTGCAGGCGGTGAAGCAAGACCTCTACGCGCTGATGACCGATTCCCAGGATTGGTGGCCAGCGGACTGGGGTCATTACGGCGGCCTGTTCATCCGCATGGCCTGGCACAGCGCCGGCACCTACCGCGTGCAGGACGGCCGGGGCGGCGGCTCCTCCGGTACGCAGCGCTTCGCGCCCCTCAACAGTTGGCCCGACAACGCCAATCTTGACAAGGCCCGCCGCTTGCTCTGGCCGATCAAGCAGAAGTACGGCCGCAAGATTTCCTGGGCCGACCTGATGATCCTCGCCGGCAACTGTGCCCTGGAGTCAATGGGATTCAAGACCTTCGGCTTCGGCGGCGGGCGGGCGGACATCTGGGAGCCGGAAGAGGACATCAACTGGGGAATCGAGGCGGAGTGGCTCGGAGACCAGCGCTACAGCGGCGACCGAGTGCTGGAGAACCCCTACGGCGCCGTGCAGATGGGCCTGATCTACGTGAATCCGGAAGGGCCGAACGGCGAGCCGGACCCGGTCGCCTCCGGTCGCGACATTCGCGAGACCTTCGCCCGCATGGCCATGAACGACGAGGAGACCGTCGCCCTCACCGCCGGCGGCCACACCTTCGGCAAGTGCCATGGCGCCGCCCCCGATGCGGAGTATCTCGATCGCGAGCCCGAGGGCGCGGGTCTTGCAGAGCAGGGCCTCGGCTGGAAGAACAGGCACGGCTGCGGCATGGCCGGCGACACGATCACCAGCGGCATCGAAGGCGCCTGGACGCCCAACCCGACCAAGTGGGACATGGGCTACTTCGACATGCTCTTCACCTACGAGTGGGAGCTGGTAAAGAGCCCCGCGGGCCATTGGCAGTGGCAGGCGAAGGATGTCGCGGAAGAGCACCTGGTGCCCGATGCGCACGACCCCTCGAAGAAGCACCCGCCCATCATGACCACCGCGGACATGTCGATGCGCATGGACCCGATCTACGAGAGGATCTCACGGCGGTTCCACCAGAACCCCGACCAGTTCGCCGACGCTTTCGCCCGGGCCTGGTTCAAGCTGACCCACCGCGACATGGGACCCATCGCCCGCTACCTCGGTCCGGAAGTCCCCAAGGAGGAACTGCTCTGGCAGGACCCCGTGCCCGCGGTCGATCACGAGCTGATCGGGCCGGCGGACATCGCGGCGCTGAAGGCGAAGATCCTCGGCTCGGGCCTGTCCATCGGCCAACTCGTCGCCACGGCCTGGGCCTCGGCAGCGACGTTCCGGGGCAGCGACAAGCGCGGCGGCGCCAACGGCGCCCGCATTCGGCTCGCCCCGCAGAAGGACTGGGCGGCGAATGAGCCGGCCAAGCTGGCGAAGGTGCTGGCGACCCTGGAGAAGATTCAGCAGGAATTCAACAAGGCCCAGTCCGGCGGCAAGAAAGTGTCGCTGGCCGATCTCATCGTTCTCGGCGGCGGCGCTGCCGTCGAGCACGCCGCCAAGAAGGCCGGGCACGACCTTGCGGTTCCCTTCACACCGGGCCGCACCGACGCGACGCAAGAGAAGACCGATGTCGAGTCCTTCGCCGCGCTCGAACTCAAGGCGGACGGCTTCCGCAACTACCTCGCGGACGGCTTCACCCGACGGGCGGAGCACCTGCTCGTCGATCGGGCCCAGCTACTGACGCTGACCGCTCCGGAGATGACGGTGCTGGTCGGCGGCCTGCGCGTGCTGAACGCGAACTTCGGAGAGTCAGCGCACGGCGTCTTCACGGACCGGCCCGAAACCCTGAGCAACGACTTCTTCGTCAACCTGCTCGACATGGGCATCGCCTGGAAGTCGACCGACGAGTCAGAGACGATGTTCGAAGGCCGAGACCGCGCCACCGGCGAGCGCAAGTGGACGGGGACTCGTGCCGACCTCGCCTTCGGATCGAACTCCCAGCTTCGGGCCCTCGCCGAGGTCTACGCCAGCGGCGATTCGCAGGAGAAGTTCCTGCATGACTTCGTCGCCGCCTGGGACAAGGTGATGAACCTGGATCGCTTCGACTGAGTGTTGCCCAGCCCGCGGTGAGCGTACTCGCCTGCTCACCGGCAGATCAGGTATCTCCAGAAAGCGCACGAGCGCTGCGCTCTCGGTTTGCGCCCCTGCTCGGACCCCTTTGCCCCCTGCCCAAGAACGAGAGAACCAGCCGCTTACCGCCGGGCACCGAACCGGACCTCCGACGGCTCGGCCAGGCGACGATGCGACGCCCGTCTGCCTTGACCGGGGCCGGGCGCTCCCCGGACCCAGCCGTTTCGAAGTTTCAAACCTCTGGGAAGCGGGAGTGCCCGACTTGCAGCGATTCCGAGGGCGGGTAGCAGCCACAGGGTCTACAATCAGAGAGAGTCTCCGACCGGCCCCAGATGTCGCTGGCGCCTGCCTTCGTGCATGAGCTGGCGGCTGGGGCCGGTCGGGGGCTCATCGCTCTCCGGATGCGTCATCGTGGGCCGGGAGGATGAGTCGGATACTCGTGGCCCGCGAGTTGCCGACGCTCACCACCTCGACTTTAGCGCCCTCCAACTCGAGGCGATCACCCGCCCCCGGGACGTGTCCCAGCTTCTCGGTGATGTACCCCGAGATGGTCGACACCTCGCGCGAGGTCCAGTCGAGATCGAGTTTCTGCGCCAGGAGCTCCAGCGACGTGCCGCCTTGCACCAGGTATTGTCCCGGGCCATCCGGGACGATGTTCGGGGTCTCAACGTCGAACTCGTCCTGCACAGCGCCGACGATCTGCTCAAGCACGTTCTCCAGAGTCACGAGACCGGCGAGTGTTCCGTACTCGTCGACAACGAAGGCGAGATGCTGCTTCGTTGCCTGGAAGTGCCCGAGCAGCTTGCTGATTCGAGTCGTCTCCGGAACGAAGCGCGGTGGCCGCATGATCGACCGCAAGTCCACGTCGTCGTCAGAGCCGACTCCGAGGAGATCCTTGATGTGAACGACGCCGATCACGTGGTCGAGGGAGCCCTCGCACACTGGATATCGAGTATGGAGCGTGGCCTTCGCCGTGTTGAACGCTTGCGGCAGACCCTTCTGAGCGTCAAAGAACGCCACGTCCATGCGCGGAACCATGACCTGCCGAGCGATCGTCTCATCGAACTCGAACGCGGCGTCAATGAGCCGGTGCTTGGCGCGGGAGAGCGAGCCGTGGACGTGCGAGTCGCTGATAAGCGACCGCAGCTCGTCGGCGCTGTGTATTCCCCCGTGTTCCGCGCCTCCGGCAACGCCGAACAGCCTGAGTAGTCTTGAGGTGCCGGCGCTGAGCGCCAGCATGAAGGGGTAGAACAGCACATAGAAGAGCTTGAGCGGCAGCGCGCACCACAACGACAGCGGCTCCGGCCTCCGAATCGCCAGGATCTTGGGCACTTGCTCGCCGATCAATAGGTGCGCGGCAGTGATGAACGAGAACGCGACGATGAACGAGACGGTGTGCACGAATACATCCGAGGTGATGCCGACGGCGTGGAGCGCCGGCTCAAGCAGGCGGGCGATAGCCGGTTCGCCGACCCAGCCGAGACCGAGCGACGCCAAGGTGATGCCGATCTGACACACCGACAGCGAGTTGTCCAGGCGATCCACAAGCCAGAGCGCTGGAACCGAGAACAGGCGCCCGTCCTTGGCCATCTGCTCGATGCGACTCCGGCGCACCTTCACAAGAGCAAACTCGGCGGCGACGAAGAAACCATTCAACACAACCAGGGCGACCGTCAGCAGGATAAAGAGCGTTTGATTCACAATGTGCTCCTTCAATCGCGGTTTCTGGACTCGTCGTCATCCTGGTGACGATCCGAGTCGCCGAGCCCCATCTTCCCCCAGTCTCTCCACCTGTTCCCATGGTAGTCCAAGCACGGTGACGGGGTTCCGCGGACGCGGCTGGCGGTGCCGCGCAGCGCTGTGTTCCGCGACCAGCCCGACATCGCGGCCGGCAATGCCGTCGGCAGTAGCACGGTCACCGTGCTCTTCATCCCCGGCGCGCCGGGACTCGCTCTGCCAACTGCCGCGCTTCCTCAGGCACCCTTCTCGGAGAGCAGATTCTCTCGGATCCAGCGGCTCGACTTCATCGACTTGATCTGGCGCTCGCGGGCCATGGCGGCTGCACGCGTCGGGTGAGGCTCGCTCCAGACGAGTCTCCAGGGGCCGTTCTTGGGGGCGTATTTCGAGGCGTCCGCGGTGGGATCGTTGTGTTCCCTGACCCGCCGGGCGAGATTCTCGGTTGAGCCGATGTAGAACCGCTCTTGCGGATTCTGAAGGATGTACGCCCAGAATGGGCCCTCATCGCGGGTCAAACTCCCCGAGAGGAACGGTCTTCGGGAGAGCTAGCACGTCGTCATCCCCCGTTGGGGGTGGCGATTGGGGCTATTCCTCCTATCTGGGGACAGGTGATCGGCCCCGAGGCCCGGGTCGTCCTCGGTCACCCGGGATCAGACGGGCCGCCGGACTCCCCGTCCCCGCTGCAGAGAGGGTGGACCTAGCACCGTCGTGGCCGCGGTGCGACAATGCCGTCATGGCGGCAGCGAAGCCTCGTACCCCGCGCGTGAAGTTCCACTTCGTCTCCGCAGGCCACCTGGATTGCGTCGAACTTGACGAGGATGAGCGCACCAAGGATGCCTCCACGCTCCTGGAGCTGCTCATGCCCCCGCTCGGTGATCCGGTGCTGGAGACGTTGCGAAAGTCACTCTCGATGACATACGCAGGCGCGGACCTGCGTCAGAGTGAGCAGTGCATCCGTGACATCCGGGCCATGGCGATCACAACGCTCGGCGAGCTTGGGGAGGAGCTTGAGAAGCTCCGGCTCTCGCGCGTCGACGCAGACCCGTCATACAAGCGAGACGAAAGCGCCAAGGTGTTCATGTACCTCATCGTGGCGACCGGTGAGCTTAGACGGAGGGTCACCGTCGCGGAGACAGGGCGTCGGGCAGCACTTCGCGACGTCATTCCGCATACCCCAGCCGACGACGCACTGCGCTCGCTGCGCCGTGTGTTGTCCCTGACATTCGAGGAGGCAACGACGCCGACGCAGCACGATCGGATTCTCGAGGACATTCGGTTCGTCGCTGCGGAGGCTCTTGCCCCCTGCAATGGACTGCTGGAGTCGATCGAACTCGAGCCGGTCACTATCCCCAGTCTTCGGCGCTTCGTCGATGGCGTCGACACCTACACGGAGGAGGAGGACTCAACGGACGATCTGGAAGACTAGGCAAGGTGGGGCTTCCTCAAAGGGTGAACATCGATCTGCTCTGGATATGACTGACGGGGTCCTTGGCGGAGGCATGAAGGTGGCTCTCAGCCTGCAACCCACCTCCTGCACCACCCTGCGCCACTTGCCGAGCCCTCGGGTTGCTGGCCCCGCCCAGAGCCCCTCTGGTATAGTGGCCGCGACTGGGACACGTTCGCTGGGAGGGCCACGGTGGAAGACACAACCCGATCAGAACTACGGGCCGGCGCACGTATCCGGAATCTCCTTCCGGGAATCGAGGTGACCGTTGTCACGGTCGAGTGGCATGGCGATCTCGCCACCGTCGTCTACCGCGATGGCGACGGGCAGATCTCCGAGCAACTCCTGTTCCCTGACCAACTCCAGCATCTGGAGATCCTCCCGTCGGATCGACCCTGGGGCTTCGACGCCGACCCTGAGCACTTCTGGCTCGGGCTGGAGGCTCGCCGAATCCGTCTGGCCGCCCTCTTCGATCCGGTGCTCGCTGTGCATAGCTCACTGGTCGAGCCCCTGCCGCACCAGATCCTCGCCGTCTACGAGGAGATGCTCCCGCGTCAGCCGCTTCGCCTCTTGCTCGCTGACGATCCGGGCGCCGGCAAGACGATCATGGCGGGCCTGTTCATCAAGGAACTCATCGCCCGTGGCGACCTTGAGCGGTGCCTCATCATCTGCCCGGGCAGCCTCGCCGAGCAGTGGCAGGATGAGCTCTTCGAGAAATTCCGCCTCCAGTTTGAGATCTGCACGAACGACAAGCTCGAGGCCTCCCACTCCGGCAACTGGTTCGCCGACAGCAATCACGTCATCGCCCGCATCGACAAGCTCGCCCGCGACGACGCTGTTCAGGAGATGCTCGAGGTCAGCCACTGGGACCTCATTGTCGTCGACGAAGCTCACAAGATGTCGGCCACGTACTTCGGCAACGAGAAGAAGGAGACCAAGCGCTACGGCTTGGGCAAGCTGGTCAGCCGCACCACGCGCCATTTTCTCCTGATGACCGCCACGCCGCACAACGGCAAGGAGGAGGACTTCCAGCTCTTCCTCGCCCTGCTCGATGGCGATCGCTTCGAAGGCCGCTTTCGCGAGGGCGTGCATGTCAACGATCCCTCCGATCTAATGCGTCGCCTGACCAAGGAGCAGCTCCTTCGCTTCGACGGGACGCGCCTCTTCCCCGACCGCCGCGCCTACGTTGTGTCATACGAGCTCGCCGCCGAGGAGAAGGCCCTCTACGCCGCCGTCACCGACTATGTTCGCGACGAGTTCAACCGCGCCGACCAGCTCACCGGCGATCGTCGCTCCTCCGTTGGTTTCGCCCTCACCATCCTGCAGCGACGGCTCGCCTCCAGCCCAGAGGCAATCTACCGATCGCTGCGGCGTCGACGAGAACGCCTGGAGTCAGAAGCCCGCGAGACGAAGCAGGTCCTGGAGGGCCGGGCGACGGACCTATACAAGCGCTACCGCATCAACGGCGAGGAGTTCGACGAAGACGACTTCACAGGCAGCGAGCTGGAGACGTTCCAGGAGGAGGTGCTCGACCGGGCGACCGCCTCCAAGACGCTCGCTGAGCTGCGGCAGGAAATCGAGACGCTCCGTTGCCTCGAAGCGATGGCTGATCGCGTCCGCAAGTCCGACCACGACACGAAGTGGACCGAGCTGCGCGAGTTGCTGCTCGAGAACGAGCACATGCTGGATGGCGCCGGCAGACGTCGGAAGCTCGTCATCTTCACCGAGCACCGCGACACGCTCTCCTACCTGCGCGACAAGATAGGCACGCTGCTTGGCCGACCCGAGGTGATCGTCACCATCGTCGGCGGCATGGCCCGTGATGAACGCCGCAAGGCCGAGAACGCCTTCCGCAACGATCCGACCGCGGAGATCCTGCTCGCCACCGACGCCGCTGGCGAAGGCATCAATCTCCAGCGGGCCCACCTCATGGTCAACTACGACCTACCTTGGAACCCGAACCGCATCGAGCAGCGCTTCGGCCGTATTCACCGCATTGGCCAGGATGAGGTCTGCCATCTCTGGAACCTCGTGGCGCTCGACACCCGCGAGGGTGACGTCTACCACCGCCTCCTGCAGAAACTGGAAACAGCTCGTGAGTCGCTAGGCGGGGGCGTCTTCGACGTGCTCGGCCGCGTCATGGAGGGCCGCGAGCTTCGCGACCTCATGATCGAAGCCGTCCGCGAAGGTCAGCGACCGGAGGTCAAGCAGCGCCTCCTCGAGCGAGTCGACAACGCCGCCGACAAGGAGCGCATCCGCGACCTCCTTGAGACCGACGCTCTCGCCGGCGACGCCCTCGACACGCAGAAGGTCCAGCGCATCCGCGAGGACATGGAGCGAGCCCAGCTCGTGCGGATGCAGCCACGCTACATTGAGCAGTTCTTCAACCGCGCCTTCACCCACTTCGGCGGCCAGGTGCGCCAGTGCGAGCCGCGCCTCTACGAGATCCGCCACGTCCCCTCCAGCGTCCGGGCCCGCGACCGCCTGCTCGGCTCGCGTGCTCCCGTCCTCAGCCGCTACGAGCGCACCACCTTCGAAAAGGATCAGGCCTCGCCGAGGGTCGAATTCGTCTGTCCCGGCCACCCGCTGCTTGACGCCGTGCTGCATCTCACCGACGAGCAGTATGGCGGCCTGCTTCGCAACGGCTCAGTTCTGGTCGACGACAACGATCCCGGCGATGAGCCCTGGGCCCTCGTCACGCTCGAACACACCATCAGTGACCCCGACCGCGACATCTCCAAGCGAGTCCTCTTCCTGAAGGTCAGGCCGGACGGCCGCGTCTCCGACGCCGGCTTCGCGCCGCACATCGACCTTCGTCCCCCGACGCCCGAGGAGCAGGACGCCTTGCGGGGCCAACTCGGCGATGTCTGGCTGCGCGATGAACTCGAGCGATCCGCTCGCGCCCACGCCTTGCGCGAGCTCGTACCCGAGCACATGCAGGAGGTTCAAAAGCGCCGCACAGACTGGCTCGACAAGAGCAAGCGCGAGATCGAGCGCCGCCTCACGCACGAGATCAGCTTCTGGGACCGCCGTGCCCAGGAGCTCAAGGAGCAGGAAGCAGCGGGGCGGCAGCCGCGCATGAACGCCCTCGAGGCCGAACGCCGCGCCGACGACCTCCAGGCCCGCCTTCGTCACCGCCTGGAGGAGATCGAGCGGCAGCGCAACCTCGCCTGCGGTGCCCCGGCGGTTACCAGCGGCTGCTTCGTCGCCCCGCGCGGCCTGCTGGATCGGCTTTTCGGTAGGCAGCGCGACGACAGCGACACCATGTCCGCTGCCGACCGTGAGCGCATCGACCGTCTCGCCGTCGCCACCGTCCAGGAGGCAGAGCGTCAACTCGGCAGGGAGCCCGTCGAGCTTCCTCACAACCATCCCTGCTACGACATCGAGTCAAAGATCCTCGGTCCGGACGGACTGCCGACCGGCCAACTCGTCTTCCTCGAAGTCAAGGGCAAAGCGGTCGGCCGGGACACCGTCACGCTCTCCCGCACGCAGATCAACGCCGCGTTCAACCAGGGTGATGACTGGGTGCTCGCGATCGTCGTTGTGGACGGCGACACCGCTGCCGAGCCGCGCTATGTTCGCCGCCCGTTTGACCAACAGGCGTCCGACCAGGTCGCCAGCGTCAACTTCAAACTCGACGATCTGCTCGAGCGCAGCACGCCGCCATCGTGACCGATCCTTAGCACTCCGAACAGAAATTGCATTGAGGAACGACCATGGGCATCCTCGGTTGGCAGCCGGACAAAATCCTCTACTGGGCACCGAGTGACGGAGTCCTCCAGGCGACGGCCACAATCATCGTTCCGGATCTGATCCGTGCGGCCGAGCTTCTCGATAACGCCTGGGAGCTGTACTGGCTGTTGCTGGAAGAACGAATCCGCATTCTCATGCATCGGGCCATCGACGATGACTACGATCCGCTTGACGTTGTCCACTACAGCTTCAAGATGCTGGACGAAGACACGACCTGGATTCCGGAGAAGGCAAGCGACCTGCCTTACTTCTTGGTTGAGGGATGGATCAAGTGGAAGGACATCTACGGGTATAGCGAGGCAACGGACGAATGGGAAAAGGACCTGCGACGATGGCCCGACTGGGGGCCAGAGATGGGGGATCGCCCCAAGATTGCCAAGGCACTCAGCGAGGAGCTGACGCTGGTCGACTGGATCACCGGCGTCCCCTAGGGTCAGCCGCCGGCCGTGAAGCCGAGAACGCAGTGCCTCCCGGCGACGCCTCTGCTATTCTCCTCCCCTTGGGGCCGCCGGGACTCGTGCCTTGGAATCCTGCCTTCACGTCCGCGGCGGCACGGTCGAGTGATGCGGCGCGTCACACCTCCCGCGGCGCGCCGATCGGCGTCACGCTCCGCCCGGCCCGGCTGCGACCCTGTTGGAGCGTCCGACTCCGGAGCGACAAGCGCTATGCCTGAGAAGCCATCCCCTCCTCGCCGCAAGAAACTCATCGAGGTGGCCCTGCCTCTGGAGGCGATCAACGTCGAAGGCTCAAGACGCAAGCGCAAAGCGCCAAGTGGCTATCCGACGACACTTCATTGGTGGTATGCGCAGCGGCCGCTCGCGGCCTGCCGGGCGGTTCTCTTCTCCTCCTTCGTTGACGATCCCGAATCCGACCCGCGCTACCACAGCCCCGACGGCTCAATCGACATCGAGTCGGCCGGCGCTAAGCGGGCCGAGCTCTTCAACCTCATCGAGGAACTCGTCCTCTGGGAGAACTCCAACAACGAAGGCGTTATCAACCGCGCGCGCGCCGAGATCGCCCGCTGCGTTCTGAGCCGCAAGATCGAGACAGACGAGCTGACCAAGGACACGATCGTCTTCGGCCCCGAGGAAGGCGAGCGCTCGCCCAAGGGCAATCTCTCCTGCCGGGACGGCGGGCCAGTAACGGCCTACGACGTGGAACTGATGCAAGCTCCGGCAGAAGCAGTGAATCATGTCCTGGCGACCTACGCCCCGCCCGTCCTCGATCCCTTCGCAGGCGGCGGCTCGATTCCCCTGGAAGCCCAGCGTCTCGGCCTGCGGGCGCATGCCTCGGACCTCAACCCCGTGGCGGTGCTAATCAACAAGGCGCTGATCGAGATTCCCCCGAAGTTCGCCGGTCTGCCTCCCGTGCATCCCCAGGCGGAGCAGAAGACCGGCTGGAGCGGCGCAGCGGGCCTGGCCGAGGATGTCCGTCAGTACGGCAAGTGGATGCGCGACGAGGCGGAGAATCGCATCGGCCACCTGTACCCGCAGGTGAAGATCACCGCGGCGATTGCGAAGGGTCGCGAGGACCTCGAGCCATACGTCGGGACGGAAATGACTGTCATCGCCTGGTTGTCGTGTCGGACTGTGCAATGCCCGAACCCCGCTTGCGGGCACCGCATGCCAATGGCGCGATCGTTCTGGCTCAGCAAGAAGAAGGGAAAGAACGCTTACGCAGATCCGGTCATTGACTCACAGGCCGGCAAGGTGCACTTCAGCATCAAATTGAAGGGTGAGCCGGTTAGAGAGACATCGAATCGGACGATGGCGCGCTGCCTGTTCTGCGGCAACGAGATGAAGAAGCCGCAGCTTCGGGCCATGGCTTTCGAGCACGGCCTAAACGAGATCCCTCTGGCGATCGTTGCCGAAGGCAACCGCAGCCGCGTCTATCTGGAAGCAACGGATGACGTGATTCCGGAGGTCGAGGCGCCCACGGTGTCGGAGATCGATCAGTTCATCACAGATGACAAGCGCTGGTTCTCGCCACCGCAGTACGGTCTCAGGTCCTTTCGCGATCTGTTCACGCCGCGTCAGTTGACGGCTCTGGTGACGTTTTCGGATCTGGTCGGCGAGGCGCGGGCGAAGGTCATGGAGGATGCAGAGAAATCAGAGCGTTTGCCGGCCGACGACCGCCGACTCGACCAGTGCGGCCAGGGGGCCAGAGCCTACGCCGACGCCGTCTCTGCCTATCTGGCTTGCGCACTGAGCCGGTGCGCCGACTACAACTCTGCATTCGCCACCTGGCGCTCCAAAGACAGTGCAATGAGATCGACGTTAGGTAAGCAGGCAATTCCAATGGTGTGGGATTTCGCGGAAGCGAACCCGTTCGCCAAATCAAGCGGTGGGCTACTCGACGCCGTTGCAGCAATAGCCAAATCAGTTGCGGCCCTGCCAGCAGTCACCGCTGCTCCGGGGAAGGCGGTTCAAGCAACAGCGACCACGACGTCCTTCTCATCCCCCGCTGTTTGCTGCACGGATCCACCCTACTATGACAATGTCGGCTACGCAGACCTGTCCGACTTCTTCTACGTCTGGCTGCGCCGGACAATCGGAGCGGTGTTCCCCAATACAATGGCGACGCTTTCCACGCCAAAGTCAGAAGAGATCATTGCGAGTCCCTATCGCCACCCCGGCGGCAAGCAGGAGGCAATGGAGTTCTTTGAGAGAGAACTTCGGAAGTGCTTCGCCTCAATCCACGCGCAGGCACATGAGGACTTCCCGGTGTCGATCTTCTACGCCTTCAAGCAAACAGAGAACGTTGCTGGCGGTCATACCTCCACCGGTTGGGAGACGTTCCTCGACGCCGTCATGGCTCAGCAGTTCATCATCACGGGCACGCTGCCACTGCGAACTGAAGGAGACAATCGGCAGGTCAGTCACGGGGCAAACGCACTCGCATCCTCGGTCGTCTTGATCTGCCGGAAACGCCCACCGAATGCTCCTCTTGCGACGCGCCGCGAGTTCGTTGATCTGCTCCGCAATGAACTTCCAGATGCGATTCGGCATCTCCAACTCAGCAACATAGCCCCCGTCGACTTGGCGCAGGCGGCGATCGGGCCGGGCATGTCTGTCTTCAGTCGTTTCAGCCGCGTCCTCAATGCCGACGGCACGCCCATCGGTGTGCGCGAGGCGCTGCAGATGATCAACCAGGTCCTCGACGAGTCGCTCAGCGAACAGGAGAGCAACTACGACCCCTGGTCACGCTGGGCTGTCGCTTGGTTCGAGCAGTTCGGCGTCGAGGAGGAGCCGTACGGCACGGCGGAGACGCTCTCCACCGCCAAGGGCGTCAGCGTCGCCGGCGTTGTGGAGGCGGGGATCGCTCGCAGCGGCGGCGGCAAGGTCCGCCTGCTGCGGCGCGAAGAACTCGATGCGAACTGGGACCCGGCGACTGACAATCGATTGACCATCTGGGAGGTCGCCAACCACCTCGTCAAGAGGCTCGAAGAGGATGGCGAGGCGGCGGCGGCGGCGCTGCTCCGCACGCTTGGCCCAGGGCACGGCGAGACGGCGCGGGAGCTGGCCTACCGGCTCTACCAGATCTGCGAGCGCAAGAAGTGGGCCCGTGAGGCGCTGGGGTACAACAGCCTCGTCGTCGCCTGGCCCGAGATCCAGCGTCTCAGCCGCGAGTCACCTACGGAGAGCACCAGTGCTGGGGCTGAGGAGGAGAGCCTGTTCAACGCGTAAGCCCAGGCACACCGCTCGGGAGGCAGCCATGCCGATTTATGAATTGACATCCGACACGATCCGGCCGCTTGATGAGACGACCTTCAAGGACGCCAATCTACATGAGCGGAGTGACCTGCAACGGCTGCTGCGCGAGCATGTCGAGGTGATCTCGCCCGACACGTTGGTGATCTCGGAGGAGTTCGGCGAGTGGGAGGATGCGAATCGGCGCATCGATCTTCTTGGCGTGGACAAGCAGGGCAACATCGTCGTCATCGAGCTCAAGCGCACCGAGACGGGCGGGCACATGGAGCTCCAGGCGATCCGCTATGCGGCGATGGTCTCGACGCTCACCTTCGAGCGGGCGGCTGAGATCTACAAACGGCACCTGGAGAAGAACGGCGGGGAAGGCGACGCGGAAGAGAAGCTGCGGGAGTTTCTCGACTGGGAGGAGGGCGAGGAGCCAATCGAGGATTGCTTCGCCCAGGATGTACGCATCGTCCTCGCCTCGGCTGAGTTCGGCAAGGAACTGACGACGACGGTGCTCTGGCTCAATGAGCGGTCGCTCGATATCCGTTGCGTGCGTCTACGACCTTATGTCGACGGTGAGCGGGTGCTGCTGGACGTACAGCGGGTGATACCGCTTCCCGAGGCAGATCAGTACCAGGTGCGACTGCGCGAGAAGGCGCAGCGAGAGCGAGAGTCGCGGAAGTCGTCGCGGGACTACACGAAGTTTGACGTGATCGTAGATGGTGAGGTGCACGCGACTCTGTCGAAGGGGCGAGCGGTGTGGGTGCTCGTGAAGAGCCTACATGAGAAAGGCGTGACTCCAAAGCGGATCGCCGAGCAGGTGACGTTTCGGAAGAAGAATGCCTTCTGGTCGGTGGCGGGAGAGATCCACGATGAAGCGGAGTTCGTCGCTAGCATCACGAAGGAGCGCGAGGCAGAGGGTGGTCGCTTTGACGAGTGGCGCTGGTTCAGGGCGGCCGATGAACTGATTCACGCGGAGGGGCGGACATACTGCGTATCGCGGCAGTGGGGCGGCCGGGCCAGCAAGTGGATGCAGCAGGTGCTCAGCGCGTTCCCAGATCGTGGGGTTGAGGTGCGGCAGAGCGCGAAGTGACGGAGCGAGGCGAGCCGTCAAGGATGCAGGCGGCGCAGGAGTACGAGATAGTCAGTTGCGGCACGACGCCGCGTCAACAAAGCGGGAAGGCCCACGATGGCGAAATCGAACATTGATCGAGTTGGCGAGGCATTGGACCTGTTCATTCGGGCCTATCGCCCCTTCGTGTTTGAGGCGCTCAAGGAGCGCCACGGCGACGAGGTAGAGACCGTCGCCGCTCGATGCCTCAGCGAGCGAACGCCTGCGGGTGCCAAGGTGTCCGTGGATTCGGATGAGTGGGATGTGCCCGCGATTATCGAGCTGATCCAGTCGGAGTGGCAGTACCTCTTTCGGCGCAAGCTGGGCCAGACCGAACGGTCGATGCTCTTCGAACTCAAGGATACCCGCAACCGTTGGGCGCATCGGCAGGCCTTTTCGTTGAACGATGCGCTGCGGGCGCTCGATACGGTGCAGCGGCTGTTGGAGGCGATTCGCGCGACCGATGAGGCCGCTCAGGTGCAGAAGCTGCATGGCGAGGTAATGCGGGCGCGGTTTGCCGAAATGCAGCGGTCGGAGTCGACTCGAGCCAGCAGGATGGCTACCGAGGGCTCGCCGAAGGCCGGGTTGCGGCCGTGGCGGGAAGTCATCGAGCCGCATCCAGACGTCGCCTCCGGTACGTTCACAAACGCCGAGTTCGCGGCGGACCTGGCCCAGGTCTACCGCGGTGATGCCCCGCCGGAGTACGGCGATCCGAAGGAGTTCTTTCGGCGGACGTATCTGACGGAGGGCCTGACCGGACTGCTCAAGAACGCGCTGTTGCGCCTGAGCGGCCAGGGCGGGCACCCCGTCATCGAACTGCAGACGAATTTCGGTGGGGGCAAGACACACTCGATGCTTGCCCTCTACCACCTCTTCGACGGCAAGGTGAAGGCAGGGGAGCTGCCGGGCGTTGAAACGATCATGGAGGAGAGCGGTGTTGGCGAATTGCCCCAGGCGCGGCGGGCCGTCCTCGTCGGCACGAAGCTCTCGCCAGGTGATGTCGAGATCGCGCCCGACGGGACGAAGCTGCGCACGCTCTGGGGGCGCATGGCCTGGCAACTGCTCGGCGCAGAGGGGTACGGGCTGGTTGCGGAGTCTGATCGTCACGGCACCTCGCCTGGGTCGGATGACCTTGTCAGGCTCTTCAAGGCGTGTGGGCCGTGCCTGATCCTGATGGACGAGTTGGTCGCTTTCGTGCGGGAGACGTGGGACCGCTCCGACCTGCCGGCCGGGACGTTCGATGCGAACCTGACGTTTGCGCAGAAACTGACCGAGGCGGTGAAGGCTTCACCGACGGCACTGCTTGTGGCCTCGTTGCCGCAGTCGCAGATCGAGGTCGGCGGCCAGGCGGGTCAGGATGCGCTGGTGCGGCTGGAGGACACATTTGGCCGAGTCGAGTTCAACTGGCGACCGGCCAGCCAAGAGGAGAGTTACGAGATCGTGCGCCGGCGGCTGTTCGAGCCGATCACGGATCAGCAGCTCTTTGCGGCCCGTGATGCGGTGGTGGCGGCGTACGCGGAGTTGTACCGTTCGAGCCGGGGAGACTACCCCAGCGAGACGGCGGAGCTTCCCTATAACAACGTGCTCGAGTTGGCGTACCCGATTCACCCCGAGCTCTTCGATCGCCTGTACAACGACTGGTCAACGTTGGAGGAGTTCCAGCGGACGAGGGGAGTGCTGCGCCTGATGGCGACGGTGATTCATACACTGTGGGTACGGGGTGACACCTCACTGATGATCATGCCGGGGCATCTGCCGCTCGATGAGCCGGCAGTGCAGTCGGAGACGACGCGTTACCTGCTGAGCATGGAGCCGGTGTGGACGTCGATCCTGGAGCAGGACATTGACGGGCCCAATGCGCTGCCCCTGCGGCTCGATCGCCAGACGCCGCGATTCGGGAAGGTCTCGGCGGCGAGGCGAGTGGCGCGGGGCGTGTACCTTGGCTCAGCGCCGGTTGCGCAGCGAAGCAACAAGGGGCTCGACATCCGGCGCATTAGGCTGGGCTGCATCCAGCCGGGCGAGAACGCAGCGGTGTTCGGCGATGCGCTGCGGCAGCTCGCTGATGGCGCCAACCACCTCTACGCCGATGGGAGCCGCTACTGGTTCGACACGCAACCCAACGTGAACCGCACCGCGGCCGACCGGGCGCACCAGCAGAAGGAAGATGACATCTTTGAGGAGATTGGCCAGCGCCTGAAGGAGCAGGAGAAGATCAAGGGCCCCTTTGCGGGCGTGCACGCCTGCCCCGCGTCCTCGGGCGAGGTGCCGGATGATCGCTCGGTGCGGCTCGTCATTCTCGATCCGAGGTATACGCATGCGCGGGGGGCGGATGACTCGACTGCCCTCGAGGCTGCGCACGAGTATCTTGAGAAGCGAGGGAACAGCCCGCGCCTATACCGAAACGCACTCATCTTTCTGGCGGCGGATCGGGCGGCTCTGGAGAGCCTGACCGATGCGGCGCGACAGTATCTCGCCTGGGATTCCATCGTGGCCGAGCGAGAGGCGCTGGACCTTACCCCGCTCAACGCTCGCCTTGCCCAAAAGAAACGTGGGGAGTCGGACAAGGCGGTGACGGCACGGCTATGCGAGGCATTCTGCTGGTTGATGACGCCGCGTCAGCCGGACCCGTTCGAGTCGATCGAGTTCGAGTTCGTGCGTCAGACAGCCCAGCAGCCTCTCGCCGAGCGCGCGGGCCAGCGGTTGGAGCGTGACGGCCTGCTGAATACGACCTGGGCGGGGACGCTGCTGAGGAAGTCCCTGGATGAGCGGCTGTGGGTGGACCGGCCGCACGTGAAGGTGCGCGAGCTCGCGGACTACTTCGCCCAATACGTGTACCTGGATCGGCTAGCGTCGTCAGAGGTGCTATTCCAGGCGATCACGAGCGGC
>SWCD01005971.1_pt1 | contig 22042 bp, 19 predicted proteins | sample 4693011 | NCBI WGS metagenome assembly SWCD01 (sample SAMN10267278, study PRJNA491770) | bioreactor metagenome | isolation source: DHS bioreactor inoculated with marine | place: Japan: Omine Ridge, Nankai Trough | reverse complement strand
GACTGCAGGGCTTCCTGGAAGTCCCCGGTGGAGACTCCGCGCAGGTACAGCCAGGGGATCAACTCGTCGATGTTGTTGGAGCGACGGAGGTAGGGAGGGAGCAGCGAGGAACGGAACTTCACCGCGTCCTTGCTCCCTACGCCGCGGCGGTCCCGCACTCGAGGCTGCTGGATCTCCAGCGGGCCGGCGCCAGTCAACACCGTGCGCTGGGGAAGATGACCGTTCCTCACCACCTGGCGATGGCCAAGCTGGTCTCGAGCCCCTTCATGGCGCTCGATGAACCTCTCGACCTCGTCTTCCAGGGCTGAGACGAGCATCTGCTGTGCCCCGTTCCTGACAATCTCATCCAGCTGGCTACGGACTTCGACCGCAGCCTCGCTTCCTGATACTCTCGTCTTCACGGCGTATCCTTCCTGCCCGTGTGGGCGGTCCTCGGCAACTTCGTCAACCGAGAGGATACGCCGCCTTTCTATCTCTCCTCCAAACACAACATTTGACAATACCTCCGCATGTCGGGCAGGATCGCCTCATGCTTACTGCTGGGGAGAGGAGCCTGGGCCTCTGGCAGAATTCGCGTGGTTCGAGGAGAACAGCGGAGATCGGCCTCACTCGGTGGGCACTCTTCGGTCGAACAGGTGGGGACTGTACGATATGCTCGGCAATGTGGACGAGAGGGTCGGCGCCGACCTTTACTCGTCGTATGACGAGGGGGAATCCGAGCGACTTGGAGTCAGAGTCTTCGCAAGATCCTGGGCGCTGGGGGAGACGGTACGCGGCGGATACTACGATATTTCGGCAACGGCCTGCCGCTGCGGCTTCATGGTTTTGCGGAGTCAAGCTACTGGCGGTAGCGGTGGCGGCTTTCGTCCGGCAGCGACCTTCCCAGCGAAGGACTGATGCGGCCCCGGCGTCTGCTCCTGATCCTCGCGCTGCTGGTGCTGCTGGTGGTCCCGGTTGTGGCCTGGCTGAACGGGGGGTCACCGCCGCTCCGGCTCGTCCTTTGGTACGGCCTGACGCCCGGCTGCTGGCCGACCGGGCGTACCCTGACCGTCGAAGGAGTCGAGTTCGTGGAGATCGGTCCCGGATGCTTCCTGATGGGGTCTCGAAAGTACGCCAAGGGCGGAGACCTGCTGGGGAAGTGGTGCGCCATGATCGGCCTGCCGTGGGGAGACCAGCCGAAGCCGTCGAACGAGATGCCGGTGCACTGGGTGGAGTTTCCCTGCGGGTTCTTTATCGCGAACACGGAAGTGACCAACGCTCAGTACGAGGCCTTCGTCCCAGATCACGAGCGGGGCGAGTATTCGTCGGGGGACAGCGATCCGGTGGTGGACGTCTCCTGGGAGGACGCGAAGGAGTACTGCGCATGGCTCGGCCAGCAGTCGGGTCGGACCGTCCGCCTGCCCTCCGAATCGGAATGGGAAGGTGCGTGTCGAGCGGGGTCGAGGGTGGAATTCTGTTTCGGTGGCGATGAGAAGCGTCTCGGCGAGTACGCGTGGTATGACGCAAACTCAGACGGCAAGGCGTACGAGGTCGGCACGCGCCTGGCAAACGCGTGGGGTCTTCACGACTTTCACGGCAACGTCAGTGAGTGGTGCCAGGACACGGTGCACCGTAGTTACGAGGGAGCCCCGACTGATGGCCGCCCGTGGATCGATAACGGCGTGAAGTACTGGCGGACTGGTCAGGCTATACGAGAGCAGCGAGGAGGATCCTACGAGGACCGTGCATCCCGGTGCAGGTCAGCCTCTCGGTTCACTCGGGGGGCAGTTGACAGCAGTCAGCACGTTGGGTTTCGACCGGCCTTCTCTGCGCTGATTGACTGAGCCTCTTGCCATCCCGGGCAATCCGCGAAGCTGCGGCCAAACGATCACTCCCAGCAAGTCCCGCCCCCGGTCTAGGAATCCCGCTCCGTCATCGGGAGCCGGTGAGGAAACCGCCCGAACCTCTCCCCCCGGCATCTCCCGCCACGCTCGCCCGCTACAATGGCTCCATGCGACGGTTTCTCCTCCTCGCGGCGCTCGTGCTCCTCATCGGCGTCTGCGTCGCGTGGAAGCTCCTCGGCCTTCCGCAACCAGGCCTGGTGCTGAAGTACGGGTTCCCGCCGACCGGGGGGCCGACCGGCAGGACGCTCACCGTCGAGGGCGTGGAGTTCGTGGAGCTGCGACCGGGGTACTGCCGGATGGGGAGCCACTTCCTCTGCAAGGAGGGGGACCTGCTCGGGCGGGTCTGCTCGACGGTCGGCCTGCCATGGGGTGAGCAGCCGGAGCACCAGAACGAGTGCCCTCTCCGCTGGGTAAAGTTCGCGGACGGGTTCTGGATCGCCCGGACGGAGCTGACCAACGAGCAGTACGACTCTTTCTGGCCTGCGAGACGGCGAGACACGTGGTCGCCGGGTGACAACGACCCGAGGTTGGATCTGGAAGTGGACGACGCCTGGACGTACTGCGTCTGGCTCTCGGAGCAGTCGGGTCTCAATGTCCGGCTGCCATCGGAGTCGGAGTGGGAGTGTGCCTGTCGGGCCGGGTCGGACCGGGAGTTCTGCTTCGGTGACGACGAGAAGCGCCTTGGCGAGTACGGGTGGTACGGCGCCAACGCCGAGGGCAGCGCACACGAGGTCGGAACACGCCGGGCGAACGCCTGGGGGCTGCAGGACCTTCACGGCAACGTCTGGGAGTGGTGCGAGGATACCTAGCACGAGAACTACGAGGCCGCTCCGGCAGACGGCACGGCCTGGATGGAGGGTGGTGAGGAGTGGGAACCGGGCGCGCCGGGCCGCGTCTTCCGCGGTGGTAGCGTCGACTACCCGGCCGTGTACTGTCGGTCTGCGGGCCGCGACTGGATCGACCCCGGCTACTGGAGCTGGCTCCTCGGCTTTCGCCCCGCTTTCGGGCCGTCCGAGAAGTGAGCCCTCGGGCCATCGGCCATCCCGGGCAAGCCGCGAAGCTGCAGCCAAGCGATCACTCCCGGCAAGTCCCGCCCCCCTTGGGCTTGCGGGCACGGACGCCCCCCTCGATCCTTTCCATTCTTCCTGAACTCAACCAGGCGCCGACGGCGCGGCGCCCTCCAGCCTGCTATCGACCGCGTCCCGCCGTTCGGACCACCAATGTGCCGTCCGCCCGCCAGGGCGCCCTTCGGGCGGGGGTGGCTATCGATCGCGCCCCAACGTGCGAATCACCAATGTGCCGTCCACCCGCCAAAGCGCCCTCCGACCGGGTAACATACCCCCATGTCGTTCCCCCGACGCCGATGGCTGATCCTGGCCCTCATCCCCCTCCTCCCGGCAACCCTCTGGCTCCTCGCTGGCCGCCCGCCGCCGGGACTGGTGCTGAAGTACGGCTGGCCGCCCGGCGGAAAGCCGACCGGACGGACGATGATCGCGGCGGGGGTGGAGTACGAGGAGTGGGCCCCCGGATACCACCGCATCGATGTCTTCTGCCGTTGCGAGGCCGACGGAGTGGGAAAGGTCGTCCGGGAACTTCTCGATCCCTTCATCGACAGTATCGAAGCCGGGACGACGACTCGGGTGTGGTGGGAGCATCCGGCTCCGTTCTGGTTGGCCAGAGATGAGCGCTATGGAGGGCCCGAGGGCCGTGACTTCCAGGCACAGAGAGGGGAGATTTCGTGGTCGCCGGAGTCCCACTTCTACGCAAGCGGCCTTCCCGTTCGGGTCGCCACGGTCGCCGAGTACTTCTGTCGGGAGGGGCAGCATTCGACATACCGGGACCTGTGGTCCTTTACCCAGTTTCCCGAGGGAACCGACATCTGCCCGAGGCATCTCAAGGGGCTCTCAGGTCCGGATACCACCCGCGAGCTCCTCGGCCCGCACGGGCAGAGCGGCCGGGTCCCGGCCTTTCAACTCACCGAAGGACGCTGATCTCTTGATGGTTCCGTCCGGCCCGCCGCAGGGCCACGGAAGCACAGTCAGGCGGGGAAGGTCAGTACGCCTCTTGCGCCAATCCCGCAGGAGAGGAACGAGCCTTGCGCCGTCGGTACAGGAAGTAGCCCCACGCGGCAGCGTAAGCCGTCCCGCCCGGAGGCAGGGGAATCACCAGGACGGCAACGATGGCCGTGAAGATACGGGCGACACGCGGCCACCATAGCCCGGAAAGGAAGAGGCAGAAGAACGGGATCCCGGCACCGATGCCGAACATCGTCGCCATCTCAACGGATGCAACCATCTGGCGGTCGAGGTCCGGGATGAGCAGCGGCATGGAGACGCAGATCAACAGATAGATCATCACCCCGCCACCGAGCAGCAGGGTTGCATACCCGAACGAGATCACGCCCATCGGGCCGCCGAACCGATCAACGAAGCTTCGCTCGTCCGTGTACTCCATGGCGTCAGTCTAGACCCGGGTCACGGTGCGTTCAACTGTGTGCCCTTGGCGTTGCGGGATGGCGCGCCCCCCTCGAGCCTCTTGCTTCTCCCTGACCTGAAAAACCGGCGCTGACGGCGCAGCGCCCTCCAACGCACAGGGCCATCCGACGCTGCCTCGAACGGCGGGCTCAATCAGGGGACGAGACGACGAAACCGGGGATCCGGCGAACCCGGTCCAACGGGAACCGGGCCCCCGTCGTACCCCTCCATCTCCTCCCACAGGATGAAATCCACCCTCCCGTCGTTGAACAGCACGACGACCCCCGTCTCGTGCCAGGGATCGGAGCCGGCCGGTCCGCAATGATCGCACGCGAGGATCAAACGGGGTGCGTCCGGGGCGAAGGCCTCCGCCAGCAGCTCGGCATTCGGACCCCGGTACGAGCAGGGTGCGGTTCGCCAGTCTTCCCGGTAATGCTTGACGAGGTCGTCTTGATTCGCGAGCAGTGAAGAATACCGGGAGTCCTTCGGGCAGAGGAACACCACGAGGTCTTCATCCCGGATGTCCGGCGCCATCTGCTTGAGGAATGCGGAACCGGGCACCCGTTCCATTCGCTCCTCGGCCATCCGCCCCCTCATGAGACCGCCGATCTGGCGCAGGTTGTTCATGCAAGCTACGCGTGGGCTAGCACGGTGGTTGTGGGACTGGAGCCCCTCGAGGAGGGCCACCACGGAGAGCCCGCCCAGGACAAGCGCGAACAGCAGCAGCAACAGGACCCTTCGCCAGGAAAAGCGCTTCCGCTTTCTGTCCATGATCGTGATGCTCCGCGGGTTTCAGGGGCCAGACGGAGAAAAAACTCATTTTCTCCGCGACTTCCCCGCCCCTTACGCGTCTCCCTTCTTGAGGCCCGAGTGGCAGCCCTCTCACACCTGTCCTTCTACTGTCCTCTGGGCTTGGCTTCTCCCCACCGGGCCTCACACCCTCCCCCTCACTCCGGCAGCGACATCTTCCTCTCCTCCATCCGCTTTGGCAGGCGGATCAGGGAGATGACCTCGGTGGCGGTCTCCTCGATGGTCTTCACCGTGACATCCACGATGGGCCAGCCCTTGCGCTTGCTGAAGATCTCGTAGGCGTAGGCGATCTCGCGCTCCACGTGGGTCAGGTCGGCGTAGCCGTGGGAGGCGGTCTTCATGTGCTGCACCCGGACCTGCCGGATGCTCGACAGGCGTTGGGGGGTGGCGGTCAGGGCCACCACCCTGGAGGCCGGGACCTTGAACAGCTGTTTGGGTGGCGGAACGCCGTAGACCAGCGGGACGTTGGCCACCCGCCAGCCGCGGTAGCCGAGGTAGATGCTGAGGGGGGTCTTCGAGGTCCGCGACACGCCGACCAGGATGAGGTCGGCCTGATCCAGCTCGTGCACGTTTCGCCCGTCGTCGTGGCGGACCGTGAAGTCCATGGCCTCCACGCGCTCCAGGTAGCCGGAGTCGAAGGGGCTGAAGATCCCGGGCTCGGTGCGGGGTGAGGCCTTCAGCATCTCCGAGAGGCGGGCCAGGAGCGGACCCATCAGGTCGATGGTGGTCACGTTGACCGCCCGGCCCCGGTTCAGGATCAGGCTTCGAAGCTCCGCCGACACGAGGGTGTGAACGATGAAGCCGCCTCTCCGGGCGGTTTCGTCCACGATCTCCCGGATCTTCTCCGGGGTCCGCACCTTCTGGTAGCGGACGATCTCGACGCCGGTGTCTTCGAACTGGGAGAGGGCCGCGCCGAGGGCTCGCTCCGCCGTGGCGCCGGTCGCGTCGGAGACCACGTAGATCCGGGGCATGGAAGTCCTTTCCGCGACGGAATGCCGCCGCCCGCAAAGTCTATCTTCTCTCAGGGCTCCGGGGAGACCTCTCTTCCGGTTAAGATGGGCCGGGCAACCCCGGGAGGACCCTATGTGGGCCGAATACATGACCTGGTGGGCCGCGGCTGATCCGTGGCTGAAGAGCGGGATCGTCGTGGCGTTCACGATCGTCGGCGCGTTCGTGGTGAAGAAGCTGCTCCTCGGCCGGCTCGAGCGGATGGCCAAGGCCACCGACAACGACGTCGACGACCGGCTCGTGCAGTTCTTCCGCAGTTTCTTCTTCGTCCTCGTCTTCTTCCTGGCGCTGATCTGGGTGCTCTCGATTCACGGGAAGAAGGTCTCCGCGCTGCTCGCCGGGGCCGGGATCGGGGCCATCGCCGTGGGTCTGGCGGCGAAGGAGACGCTGGCGGACGTCCTGGCGGGGGTCTTCCTCATCACCGACCGCCCGCTGCGCACCGGGGACCGCGTGAAGATCGAGCGGATCGGCCGGGACTGGGGCGGCTGGGGTGATGTGGTGGACGTCGGCCTGCGGAGGACCAAGGTCAGGAACACCGATGGGGTGGTCGTCAACTACCCGAACAACATCCTGAGCAACTCGATCATTACGAACTTCTCCGACAACCCGGAACCCGTCCGGGTCCGCGTCCGGTTCCAGGTGGACTACGAGGCGGATCTGGAGCTGGCGGGGGAGGTGGCCGTCAAGGCGATCAATCGCAGTGAAGGAGTCATCCCCGACACCGGACAGATCGTCGTGCGCTCGGTGTGGGACGACACCCGCGGCCACGCCGTCGCCGGCGTGCTGATGGAGGGGCGCTACCGGATCGCTGACGTCCGGGCCCGGACCCGGATCCGCTCCACGGTGCTGAAGAACCTGCTCGCCGACCTCCGCGCCGCGGAGATTCCGTACCCCGCCCCGCGCGTGATCCTCAACTCCGACGAGGGTCAGCGAGGGTAGGTCATCAGGAACATGCCGTTGCCCACATCCGCCGTCCGGGCGTTCTTCGGGAACTTCCCCGGGATGGCGATGGTGGTCGTCACCCCGGCCTTGACCAAAACCACCTGCAGCGTCAGGTGGATCGCCGCGTCGCCCTTTCTCCGCCCGGTCTGAAGGAAGTAGCGGCCCGGTGAGAGCGGGATCGTCTCTCCCCGCTTGCCGATGTTGACGGTCTGCGTCGGCGTAAGCGGGAAGGCCGAGAACGCGCAGATCCCCACGATCGAGTCCTTCGCCCCGGGGCCGAGCATCAGGCGCACCCCGCTCGTTCCGTTCTCCTCCTCGCGGCCGGCGGTCGGCGCCGGGGCGCCGATCACGATCTCGGTCTCCGCCTTCTTGCCGGGCTTCGAGCGCGCCACCCCAATTCCGCTCTCGCCGCCCTTTCTCGCCTGGATCACGTAATCCCCGGGCCCCAGATCGAAGGTGAACCGCCCCTTCTCGTCGGCCTTCGCCCGGAACACGTCGTAGAGCCGGGGCTCGTTGCCGACCTCGTTCCAGATGTACATGGCGAGTTCCGCGCCCGGGGCCGCGGCGCCCTCCGTATCCTTCACGTTGAGGGTCATCGCGCACGTCTTCGTGTAGTACTTCGTGGAGTTGATGACCGAGACGCCTCCCCGGTCCGAGAGCACCTGGTCCCCCTCGGGACGTCCGATCGCCCGGGAGAGAACGAGGGCGGCCCGCTTCACATCGCCCTTGAACCAGCCCTGATCGAGCTTCCCCGACGGTTCGCACGCGCCGAGGAAGTGCCAGGGCCGGTCTCCGGCGCCGGTGTAGACCTCGCACCACGCGTGGTTGCTGGCCTTGAAGGTCCAGTAGGGGGTGCTGGCGATGCGCGCCGGAACGCCGACCGAACGCGCCACCGCGTTGAAGAAGATCCCCTCCTCCTCACAGCGCCCGTACCCGCGCTCCATGATCTCGAGCGGGCTCGAGTCCTCGGGGGGCGTGCTCTTGAAGCTCACTTTCGAGCCGCACCAGCGGTTCACCTCCAGCGCCGCTTCCTCGAGTGTCCTGACGCGACGTTGCCTGAGCTTCGGCAGCGCCTGTTCCCAGAAGACCTTCCGGTAGGCCTCGATCTTCTCGTCGCCGGAGAGGATCGGCAGAACGTAGTGATAGAAGATCTCCTCCGGCAGGGACTTCGTCCAGGCCAGCTCACGACGCGCCTTGTAGGCATACCGCACGTGCTCGACGAGCACCGCCTCGGTCAGCTTCGAACGGTGGTGCGGCGGCATGTTGGCCAGCAGGAACGCGCAACCGACGCGCTCCTCGGGATCGAGCTTCTCCATGGCCGCCCGAAAGGCGCTCCCACCGGAACCGGAGAGCGCGGACGCCGCCTTCCCTCGCCACTTCTCCGGGACGTCCTTCAGGAGGTCGTCGGGCGCGGCCATCAAGGGCAACAGCATGAGCAGCAGGATCGAGCCGGTGAGGAGGGTTCTTGGCATGGGGTTCTCCCGAGGGTGTCGCCCCATTCTCTCGATCCCGGCCCGCGACGCAAACTACCTCCTGTTCTTTCCGGATCGGACGCCAAGCGGACGAACGGAGAGACACGCACCCTCCTGTAGGACCCCGACCACGGGGTCTGCGATGAAGGCAGTTCAGCTCACCTCCACGTCGAAGTCCTGAATGAAGGCTCTCTGATCGAGGGACAGGAAGTAGCTCGCCGGAGGGAGTGACGTGGTCTTGCCCCCGGTCGAGCAGAGACTCTGAAGGGAGATGCTCGGATCGATCCGGCGGATCGCCTCCCTGGCCTCGGTCCGGACCGAGGGCACCGGATCCTTTTCTGCGAGGGGGAGCAGGCCCGAGAGCGCCCTTCGCTCCCGCGCGCTGCCGAGTTCCCTGGCCGCGAACCGGCGGACCGCGGCGTGGTTGTCACCGAGGCGGTCCAGGAGCCCGTCCGTCCGGGGCAACTTCTCGAGCGCCGCGAGTTTCCTCACGGCCGTCACGGCCAACTCCTTCGGCGCGAGCGCGGCGATGGTGATCAGGTCTCGGGCGGTCTTCCGATCGGCCTTCAGTTTCGCCAGGCGTGCTTTCTCCGCCTTCTCGCGCAAAACGACTTCCTTGAACACCCACTTCCCGTTCTTCCGGACCAGGCCCTTCGCCGTGGGGTCGCGATCTCCTGCCAGGGCCGTCACCGCCACCAGTGCGGTGAGGAGGATGATGGTGAGAATCCGCAGTCCCATGTGGTTCCCTTTCGGGGTCATGGGCCTGCACTCTACTGAACGTTCTCGGTGCCGCCGTCGCCGCGCGTTTTTTCGATCTTCGCTCCCAGCCGGGACATCAGGAACGCCGCCAGACCGTAGAGCAGGCAGGAGATGAAGAAGCCGGCGCGCAGACCCAGGTAGCGCTCCGCGGTGAGTGCGATCACCGGGCCGAGGACCGCGCGCAGGCCGGTCAGGGTGACGTGCACGGCCATGTAGTCGGCCGCGTCCTTCTCGCGTCGGGCGAACTGCACGGGGCCGAGGTTCCAGGCCAGGATCACGGCGGTCATCGCCACTCCGAATACGACGTAGCTCGCGGCGAGGGTCCAGACGTCATAGGCCACCACCAGCAATCCGGCGTGCAGGGAGAGCAGGACGCAGGAGTAGCCCATCAGCCGGGCGGGGTGGCTCTTGTCGAGGAGCCGGCCGGCGATGGGAGAGAGCAGGATCATCATCACCTGGCAGACGATGAACCGGGCGAAGGCGGCCTCCTTGTAGTCGAGTTGAAGCTCGTCGGAGATCAGGAGGACCACCAGCGGCAGGTTCATCAGGAACGCGAGTCCGTAGATGAAGAAGCCGAACTCGTAGGCCCGGTAGTCGGGGTCCTTCCTGAGAATCCTGACGGTGGTGACGAAGGCGCGGCCGATCGGGGCGAAGATGCCGCCGGCGCCCCGCTCCTTTTGATCCCGTCCTTCCTCGACCTCGGGCTCCCTGACCTTCACCCGGGCGTACAGGGCGTGCGCCCCGAACCCGAGGATGCCGGCCACCGGGAACAGGATCCGGTAGGTCCACTCCCAGCGGTCGAGCAGGAAGGCCGCCGCCAGGTTGGAGGCGACCAGTGCGATGTTCATCAGCGAGACGACGCTGCCGAAGATCCGGCCGCGCAGGTTCTCGGCGTAGTTCGCCCGAAAGATCGCGTTTCGAAGCGGGATGAAGGCGCTGTCCACCAGGGCGAAGAGGATCACCACGCCGAGGAACGGGCCGGGGCTCTTGATGAACGCGACGAAGATGAGCGCGCCCTTCCCGAAGATGCCGGTCAGGAGGATGATCTTCCGGCTGCTCGTGCCCGAAAGAAGGTCCCGCCAGACCATCGCGAGCAGGAACGTCATCATGGGGACGGAGGTCTGGACGGCGAGGATCTCCTTCGACGCGCCGAGAGTCTTGCGGGTCAGGAGGTCGGCGAGCATCACGACGCCGCCGAAGACGCCGATCAGCACTTCCGCGGGCAGATGGTAGCGCAGCGTCTCCCGGGTGAGGGCCGGGGCATCACGGGTGAACTCCAGGGGTTTCAGCCAGCGCAGGAGGAGGTTCTTCACTTCTTGAGCATCCTCTTGACCATGCGCGAGACGCCGAGCCAGCTGAGCCCGCCGGCCATGGCGATGAGCACGAGAGGGCAGTAGTGGGCCCAGGTGACCGTCACGTGCTCGGGCCCGGAGACGACGAGCCTGAAGCTCTCGATGACGTGGAACATCGGCAGGGAGTAGGCCAGGGTTTCGAGCGCCGGAGGCAGCGTGTCCACCGGGAACATGAGGCCGGAGAAGAACACGAGCGGGGTCAGGCCGATCGTGAAGTAGAACTGGAAATGGTTCATGTTGGCGACGAGCGAGGTCACGGTGAGGCTGAGCCCGCCGAAGGCCAGGGCGGTGAGGAAGCCGAGCGCCGGGACCAGAACCGCATACGGACTCAGGACCTTCCCGAAGAGGAGCAGGACCAGCCCGACGATGGTGCCGAACAGGGCGCCCTTGGTGGCGCACCACAGAAGCTCACCGGCGAAGATGTCGCGCACCGTGAGCGGTGTCGCGCGCATCGCGTCGTAGGTCTGCTGGAACCGCATCCGGACGAAGGTCCCGTAGGTGGTCTCGAACGAGGCGGTGTAGACGCAGGTCATCGCCAGGATCCCGGGCGCCATGAACGAGGCGAAATCGAGTCCGACGAAGTCCTCCTTGACGAAGCGCCCCACGCCGAGGCCGACGGCGAGGAGGAAGAAGACCGGTTCCAGCACCGCGGGCGTGGCGTTGGCCACGAACGTGTCCATGTAGACCCGGTAGTGGCGAAACCAGACGCTCACCACCCGTTTCATGACCGACGGCGCGCGGCGCTCCAGCCTCACCTGCGTTGATTCACTCATCGAGGCCTCTCCCCGTCAGCTTCAGGAAGACGTCCTCGAGGGAGGTCGGACGGAGCTGAGCCGACTTGAGCCCGCACTCGACCAGCCAGTCGCGAAGGATCTGCTCCCGATCGTCGAAGATGTAGACGCGATCGCCGTGGCTCTCCCTCAGGGCTCCCCCCGGAGTCTGGTCCTCGCCGGGATCCTCGCGCTCCGGAAACTCCAGGACGTAGGCCGGCAGCGACCGCTCGATCAGTTCGGCCGGCGAGCCCTCGGAGATGAGCTTGCCCCGGTCGAGGATCCCGACCATGTCCGCCAGCTGGGCCGCCTCCTCCATGTAGTGCGTCGTGAGGAGGATGGTCATGCCCTTTTCCTTGAGCTTGCGCAGGGTCGTCCAGATCACCTGGCGGACCTGCGGGTCGAGTCCGGTGGTGGGTTCGTCCAGGAGCAGGATCTCGGGGTCCGAGAGGAGCGCCCGGGCGATCAGGAGGCGGCGCTTCATGCCTCCGGAGAGCGCGTGAATGGGCATCTTCTCGCGTCCGTCGAGGGAGACGAATTCGAGGAGCTTCGCCACCTTCTCGCGAAACTCCGCTCCCCGCTTCCAGAAGAAGAGACCGTAGATGCGGAGGTTCTCGAGGACGTTCAGCTCCTCGTCGAGCGCGTCACTCTGCATGACCACGCCGAGGTGCGCCTTCACCTCGCTCTGCTCCTCCCAGGGCTCCATGCCGAGGACTCTCATCGTGCCGCCGTCTTTCGGCAGCACCGCTCCGATCATCCGCGAGAGGGTCGTCTTGCCGGCCCCGTTCGGGCCGAGGAGCGCGTAGCAGATGCCCTTCTCAATCGTGAGCGAGACCGCGTCCACAGCGGTCAGATCCCCGAACTTCCGGGTCACGCTCTCGAGCACGACGATATCCATGGCGCTGCGGCTCCCAAACCGCAGATCTTCCCACGCACACGGCGCCTCGGGAAGTCTTCGGAGGGCGGGTTCCCGTTGTGGGGTGACAGGGGTTGCTATAGCCTCGGTGGGAATGAGCGGGCTTCATGAGAAGTATGGGAGATTCCTCCAGGTTGCCGCCCGGGCCGGGCTGACGGATCCGACCGGGCTCACTCCCCGCGAGCACGAGCGAAGGCTCATCGAGAGCGATGCGCTGACCGAGAGCGACGTCTCCCGGCTGCGCGAACTGATCGAGAGCACGATCTACGGCGGCGACGAGGGGGGACGGGCGGAGGCGGAGGCTCTTCTTGCCGGGTTGACCCGGAAAGTCGGCAAGTTGCCGCGCAAAACGCGTGTCGGCGCCGCCGGGCGGGAGGTGCGGACGAGCGTGGTGCGCTCGCGCGCCTTGCCGATCTTTCGCTCTCTCGGTGGGTTCGCGATTCTCGGGGTCTTCCTTCTTGTTGCCAGCCGTGGGGGCTGCTCCGCGGTGGGAGGTTCGGGGGGCTTCGGATCCGGCGGATCGAGAGGCGGGCGGGCCACGGGTGGCTGGGTGGCCGGGATCACGCCCGTGAACTCCCGCTCCGAGTATGACGCGGTCCGGGCGGCCACGGATCGCGGGTGGCGAAAGCGGGATGCCCACCCCGACATCGAGGAAGTGACGGTCCCCGAGTTCCTCGAGACCGGCGATCTGAAGGGGACCTTCGGATTCGATCTGAGAACGGGAACCGACCACAACTTCGTGAACTGGAAGGAGCCCTTCTCCCCTCCGCTCTCCCTCCGTCACCGGACGGTGGTCTTCTCCGGCATCGACAACCAGTTTCGCTTTGTCGCCCCCGACGAGCCACTCGTGCCCTTGCCGCCCGCGGCCAGTTCCCAGACGCGGACCTTCAGCGCCACGGTGAAGCTCCACCTCAAAAAGGGAGAGCCGGTGCCGGTGCCGACGCCGACGCCGGATGCGGTGGTGACCGGTTACGCGGTCACACCTCGAAAAGGAGGCACGCCGCCCCGCATTCAATTCCAAAAGGACCCCGCGGACGGCCTTCGCGCGATCTCCGACCAGAGCGGGCTCGTGGAGATCAAGGTGGATTTCGTGGCGCGGGACGGCTACCTCTCGACGCCGCTGCCGGCCACGCCGATGAAGGTCTCGAAGCTCCGCCCCATGCCGCTCCCGGCGAACGTCCGAGCGGATGCGAAGTTCGTGCTCGGTCGCATCGGCGGGTTGCCCGCGGCGAACTTCGATGACACGGTCCGCCGGCTCCAGGCGTGGTGCAACGGCTTCGTGATTGCCCCCATCGAGAAGTACGACGTCAACAGGAACGCATTCCTGACCGTCGCTCTGGCCCGCAAGGGCTGCTGCCGCCACCGGGCCACCACGTTCACCGTTCTCGCGAACGCCGCGGGCATCCCGGCACGCATGGTCACGAACGAGATCCACGCCTTCGCCGAGGTGCAACTGCCGAACGGAAGTTGGCGCGCGGTGGACTTCCGCCTGGGGGAGGGGGGCCAGGGGCCGTGGGAGTTCGTTCCGCTCACGCTCGGCGACTGGGAGGTCGAGAAGATCATCGCCGCGTTCGCCGCGTGCGCCATGATCTTCTCGCTGCTCCTGGCCGTGGCCTACCGGCTTCAGCGTTCGAAGAAACCCCCCGTCCTCGATCAGGAGCATCGCGGGGGTCGGGTGGCCCGACGCCTGGCCCGAGTGGGTGGGGAGGAGGATTCCCTTCAGGCTCTTCAGTGGCTGGTGGACCACACCCTCGTCAGCCTCTCCCGCCGGTTCGGCCTTCCGGTCGGCGACGATCAGGCGCTTTTCGATGCTCTTCAGACCGAACAGGCCGACGAACTCATCCGCGGGCAGGCGCTGCACCTGCTCGAGAAGGCGAACAACATGGAATTCGAGGGCGGCGCCACCGTGGCCCGCCGACAGGAAATCTACTGGTGTACGAAGAACGTGCTGCGTTGGATCGACGGGAGACGGACGATTGATCGATGCGAGACTTGACCCATCACGAAGCGACGGCATCCGCGCCCTGGCGGACCGGCTCTCGGAACAGGTGCGCCGGAGGATTTTCGGTCTCGAGATCGAAATCAGTCTCCTGATGGCTGCCGTCATGGCGGGCCGCCACGTGCTCATGGAGGGCGTCCCCGGGCTCGGCAAGACGCTGCTCCTGAAGACTCTCGCCACCGCCCTCGGGTGCGACTTCCGGAGGATCCAGTTCACGCCGGACATGCTCCCGGCGGACATCCTCGGGGGCTACGTCTACGACTCCCGCGACGGCAGCTTCAAGCTACGGAAGGGCCCGATCTTCGCCCACCTGATCCTGGCCGACGAGATCAACCGCGCTCCCGCCAAGACCCAGTCCGCACTGCTCGAGGTGATGCAGGAGCGACAGGTCACGATCGAAGGCGAGACCTTCCCGTTGCCGGAACCGTTCTTCGTTTTCGCCACCCAGAACCCCCTCGAGCATGAAGGCGTGTACCCCCTGCCCCAGGCCCAGCTCGACCGGTTCGCCCTCAGGCTTCTGCTCGGTTACCCGTCCGCCCACGCCGAGGTCAAGGTGCTCTCCGCCTACCGGGAGCGCCTGCCCGAAATCGACGCGGTGACCTCTCCCGCCCAGGTCGTCCGGACGCAGGCCGCCGCCGAGACCGAGGTGGTGAGTGACGAGATCGTCGGGCTCATCGCCCGGCTGGTGCGCGTGACGCGCGAACTGGATGGTGTGGCGCACGGGGCCAGCCCCCGCGTCGGCGTGGACCTCCTCCATCTCGCGCGCGCCCGGGCGGCCCTCGACGGCCGGTTGCAGGTGATCCCCGACGACATCAAGACGCTCTTCCCGCACGCCGCGAACCATCGGATGATCCTCACTCCCCAGGCCGAGATCGGAGGGTTGACCATCCGCGCGGTCATCGACGAGGCCATGAGGATCACGCACCTTGTCTGAGGATGCCCACCACCAGAGAGCGATGTTCTCCATCCGGGATCAGGGCGTCTGGCCGCCCCTGATTCTCCTGCTCGCGGGCCTCGTCCTGCTGGCCTTCCTGCCGGTGGTGACAACGGTCATCATCATCGCGTGCGTCCCCCTGCTCGACGGCCTGGTGCTGGCGATCTCCGGCCCGATTCGAGGTTGTGACACGAAGATCACCCTGACGGCCCGGCCGGAGGGCGACCTCGGCGCCACCTTCGCCGGGGCCACCGCGATCGTCACCCTGAAGCTCGAGGCTACCGGCACCATGGTCGGCCGTCGCGTGACGATCACGCCTTGCCTTCCGCCGGGCGTCACGCTGCTCGGCCCCGCCTCCCGACGGATGGTTCCGCGGCGTGAGGTGGAGATCCGCGAAGACTGGCGGGTCCGCCTCGACCGCGTCGGTCTGGTGGTGTTTCCGGGGGTCCTCATCGGCGACCGGGGCCCGCTCGGGATCATCCACCGTCTGGCGTTCATTCTCTTCCGCGCACAACTGGCCGTCCTGCCGGACTACGAGCGATCGCTGAACCCGGTGGTCTCCCGCTACCTCCGTCCCGGCAGCAGTGCCGGCGAAAAACTCAGGGGCAAGGCGGTGAAGGGAGGAGGGACGGAGTTCGCGGAAATCCGTGAATACCGGCCGACCGACGACCTCCGCCGCGTCGACTGGAAGGCCACCGCCCGCCGGGCCCGGATGCTCGTCCGGGAGTACGAGGAGCCGCGCGAGTTCACCCTGCGCCTGGTGGTGGACGGATCCACCGATCTGGTGGGTGGGGAGGCCTACACCCGCGTGGCCGGCCTGGTTTCGAAGCTCGGGTACGTGGCGACCCGGGAGGCCATGGGTCTCACCGTCACCGTGATCGATGAGGAGGTGATGCTCGACCGGCGTCTCAAGGGAGGTCGAGCGGCCTTCAAGGACCTCCTCGCCGAACTCGTGCGACTGCCCCGCCGGGCGTTGATCGAGACCGCGGGGAAACACCTGAGGGACGAGGATCTCCGCGGGATTCTCGAAGAGGAAATCGGCTCCGCCGCCGGCGGATGGGGGCTCGGCGCCCGCCGTTGGGATCCGGCGGATCTCCTGAATGGCTACCTGGGCGGCGCCACCGATGATCGGAAGGCCCTGCTCGAGGCGCTGGCGGATCTCGCTCCGGGTCGGTTGGCGGACTCCGACGGGCGCTGCCAGGCCTGCGGCGAGGTTCTCTTCCCGGATGAAGGCGCCTGCGTCCGCTGTGACGAACTGCTCACCGCCGGCGGCCTGTCCCTGCGCACCGTCACCCTGGCCACGGTGCTGGAAAATCTGACCCGGACCTCCCGCGGACGCGAGATGTGGGTCATCGTCTCCGCCTTCGCCGGTGGAGAGGATTGTCGTGAGATCTCCGACCTCCTCATCCACGCGGCCACGCCGCATCGCCGGATCCACCTCGTGTTGCCCACGATCGCCAGCCTGACGGACGACCGCATCGAATGGCCGCAGAGCCTCGGCATGTATCCCACCCGCGAAGGAACACATCGCGACATCGAGGTGCTCTACCGCGTGGAACGCTTCCGAGAGTTCATGCGGGCGATCAAGGATGCCGGCATCCGCACCCACGCGCTGGAGGAGGAGCGCGAACTGGAGGAGGTCATTGCGCGGGTGTTGCTGTCGGAGGTGCTTGATTAGTGATCCGGCCTGAAAGGCCTGATTTCCCAGGGGGGGCGGGGCGCAATGAGGTTTCGACGTTTCTCGGCCCATCATCGCTTTTCATGCAGTCAACCAGGCGCCGGCGGCGCGGCGCCCTCCACCGCGCATTCGACTGCTACCCCCAGGCCCCACCGGGATTCACAATCGGCCGCGCATGAGGAAAGACCTTCACCGGGCGGATCGAACCGTCGGCGTTGACCTCTCCCAGGCCGATCAGCACGTCCTCCGGGCCGAAGGTCATCGCGCAGAGCGTGCCTTCGGGCAGCGTGCTCCCGGCCGGGGGTGTGTGGCCGTGGAGGCAGAGTTCGGCGTCCTCTCGGCCGAGCCGGGCTTCCGGTAGACCCGCCGCGCGGGTGATCACGATGGGGGGGAGCACCTGCCGTCGGACCCGGGTCGGTGAGAGCGGAACGTCCTTTCCTACGAGGACGCCGTCGTCGGCGGCAAAGGGGCCGATCGTGGTGCGTCGCAGGCTCCGAAGGTGCGCCGGGATGTCGAGCCGACGCCCCAGATCCCGGGCGATGGCGCGGATGTACGTCCCCGAACCACAGGTGATGGTGAGATCCAGTGCGGGCCAGCGGACGGCGTCGATGCCGATCTTGTGAACGGTGACGGTGCGGGGGGAAAGCTCCGGTGGGCGGCCTTTCCGGGCCAGACGGTAGGCGGGGCGGCCGCCCACCTTCAGCGCGGAATGCGCGGGCGGCACCTGCACGATCTCCCCGCTGAACTCCTGCACCGCCGCCTCGAGGTCGGCCGGCGGCGCGGCCCCCGGATCCGCCTCGGCCACGACCTCTCCCGTGGGGTCCAGGGTGTCGGTTTCTGCGCCGAATTGCACGGTGGCGGTGTAGGTCTTCGTCAGGGCGAGGACGGTATCCGCCAGCCGGGTCACATCCCCGACGAGGACGACGAGGGCGCCCGTGGCGAAAGGGTCGAGGGTTCCGGCGTGGCCGACCCGGTGTTTCCGACCCAGGATCCGCTTGATCGGCGCGAGCGCTCCCGCGGAAGAGATCCCTTCCGCCTTGTCGATGATGAGGAGTCCGTGCATCGGATTCTTCCCAGATCGTGTCCGCTGGTAGGATACGGGCTTTGGCGCCGAGTCCAAAGTCAGGGCACCGGGATGGGCCGTGTCGAGTCCGCTCGCGAGCCGTTCCGGCGATGAAATCCGATCGGGAGAATTCGATGATCCGCCGCTTCACAGTGCTCTTCCTCTTGATCTTCGTTCTGCCGGCCGCGCCCGCGGGTGCCGGGGACGACGAGATCGACATCCTGAAGATTTCCCCCGACGACCTGGTCGGGGCGAGCGGCGAGGACCTGGTTCGCCAGGGCGGCGCCGCCTATGCGCGGGGCGAGTTCGAGGACGCCGCGAGGTTCTACATCCGCGCCTTGCGGGTGACCCCCGCGGACACCACGGCGCTCTACAATCTGGCCTGCTGCTACGGTCTCCTGGGGATGCCCGAGCAGGCGGCCCGTTTCCTCGAGGCAGCCTGGAAGGCGGGGTTCACGGACCTTGCCCACATCGAATTCGACCCCGACTTCGAACTCGTCCGGGAGGAGGCCGTCTTCGAGAAGACGATGGTGCGCCTGCGCGAGGCACATGCGAAGAAGGTGAAGGAGGCCGGGAAGCGGCTCCTGGTGGAGAGCAGGGTGGTGGCGGATGTGCGGGTCATCGCGCCCGAGGGCGTGACCAGCTGGGGGCGGTATCCGCTGGTGGTGGGGCTGCACGGCTACGGCGACAACGGCGAGAACTTCGCGGCCCTCTTCGCGCGTCGCGAAATCGAGGCGCCCTTCATCTACTGCGTTCCGGAGGCGCCCTACGCGTTCTCGGGCGGGAGTCGCGTGGCGATGAGTTGGGGCTTCGGCGGGCCGGGAGTGCCTCTCGCCGCCGAACTCCGTTCCGCGCTCCTGGCCGAGGAGTACATCCTCGAGGTGGTACGGGCGGTGAAGCGCGAGTATCCCGTGGACGAGCAAAAGGTGTTCGTCCTCGGCTTCTCGCAGGGCGCGAGCATGGCGTTTCGCATGGGGCTTCGGCATTCCGATGTCTTCTCGGCCGCGATTCCGGTGGGCGGTTGGCTCGTGCCCGGAGAATTCACCCCGGCGCAGATGGCCCGCGCGAGGAAGGAGAGCCTGATCTTCGTTTGCCATTCCCCGGAGGATCGCATGGTGACCTTCGATGCCTGCGAGCGGGCGATCGAGTTCCTCGATCAGGCGGGTATCCGGCATTCGCTGCTGCGTTACGAAGGGGGCCACTCGCTCCCCGTCAACCTGCTCAAGCGCATCGTCTCCTGGCTCGACGCCCCTCAGGCCGGCGGCGACGACGCCATCACCCTCCCCTCCGCTGACGGGTTGCTCCTCCGCTACCGCTTCGCCGAGGGCGAGACACGGAGGTATCGAACCTCCACGCGGCTGGTCATGGAGTCGGAGCAGGTCCGGATCCGGCAGGAGCAGGAAGACCTGGCCGCGTGGACGGCGAAATCCACGAAGGAGGGGACCGCCGAGGTGGACATCACCTACGAGGAGGTCTCGTGCTCCCTGGACACGCCGACCACCGGGCCGGTGACGTACTCGTCGAAATCGCCCCCCGATCCGGACGTGGCGCAGCATCTCGCGGTGGTAATGGCCTCCGCCCTCGTGGACCGGACGGTCCGGCTGGTGCTCACCTCGCGAGGGAAGGTGGAGGAATTCAGCGGCTACGCGGCGATCTACGAGGAGCTTGCGAAGAAGGATTCCCGGGTTCGGCAACTCGGCCGGAAATTCGATGATCGGGTTCGGGCGAGGTCGATGCAGGCCTTTCTGTCGATCTGGCCCGAGCACCCGGTGGCGGTGGGAGATACCTGGACGGAGTCCTACCGGATGACCCTGCCGACCCTGGGAGAGTGCGAGATGGAGGTCCACTACACCTTCGAGGAGGTTCAAACCAATGGAGACCGGCGTCTTGCGCGGATCACGACGCGATCCGAACTTCCGCGAACTTCGGTCGAGGGGCGGAGTCTTCTCGGCGGCGCCACGGCGGGTGAGATCCTCTTCGATCTCGAGCGGGGCGTCACGGTTCGTGTGAAGACGAGGGCCGAAGCTCAAATCGAGATGGCGGGAACGACCTTCGACGTCGAGAGTCACACCGAGTCGAAGCTGGTGAACTGAATCCTTCGCGGTGGGCCCTTCGGCTGCCCGCGTTTCATATCCCCGTCGATGGAGGTGGATGGTCATGCCTTCCCTTGCCGCGACCCTGATCGAACCGGAAAAGATCGAACTGGTGGAGCGACCTGTACCGGAGCCGGGGACGAGGGAACTGCTGGTGCGGGTGCAGTGCGCGGGAATCTGCGGAACGGATCTCGCCCTCTATCGCGGAACGTACCGCACCGATCTCCCCCTCGTCCTCGGCCACGAGTTTTGCGGGGTCGTCGAGGCCGTGGGTGAAGGAGCGGGGGAGGACTGGCTCGGGGCCTTCGTGACCGCCGAGATCAATGTCTCCTGCCACTCCCGGCGGGACCCCGCGCCCTGCGTGCTGTGCCGCAAGGCAAAGCCCCGTCATTGCCTGAAACGCGGCGTCCTCGGCATCCGGGGCGAACCCGGCGCGTGGGCCAATCATGTGCTGATCCCGGTGGGCAACGCCCACCGACTGCCGACCGAATTCTCACCCTGGATCGGCGCGCTGGTGGAGCCGGTGGCCGCGGCGATCCGGACCTTCGAGTTGAGCGAAGTTCAGGCCACCGACACGGTGGCGGTTCTCGGCGCGGGTCGTCTGGGTCTGCTCGTGGTTCGGATGGCCCGCTCTCACGGCGCTCGTGTGATCGCCTTCTCACGATCCGAAGCCAAGCGGGCGCTGTCCCTCAGGTTCGGGGCACAGCACGCGCTCGAAGCGGGAACTCCTGAAGCGCGGGAGACCCTGTTCGCCCTGACCGAGGGCCTCGGAGCGGACCTCGTGGTGGAGTGCACCGGGGTGCCCGAGGGCCTGGCGGAAGCGGCGCGCCTGGTCAGGCCGGGCGGCGTGATCGCCCTGAAATCCACCTGCGGGGAGCCCCTCAGGGACTTCAGTTCCACCTTGATCGCGGTCAACGAAGTCCGCATCCAGGGCTCACGCTGCGGCCCCTTCCCGAAGGCGATCGAGCGACTGAAGGCCGGAATCGTGCCGGTGGAGGACTACGTCTCCGGCGTCTTCCCGCTCACGGAGATCGAGAGCGCCCTGGCCGCGGCCGAACGAGCGACGAAGATCCTCATCGAGATGGAGTGAGACTCGCCCGGCGGGCGTCGTAGGCGGCGCGCTTGTCGAGCAGGACCGCCGCGGCGAGGTCGAGGGGGATCGCTCCCAGGGAGAGAAACCGGTCGTGGAACTCCCGGAGGGAGGTTGCGCCGTTTCGGGCGACGAAGCCATCCCGGATCGCGCAAATCCGTCGATAGCCGAGCAGATACGAGAGCGGCTGCGTCGGGGACGAAAGGTAGCGTCGCACCTCCTCCATCGCCGCGGATCTCTCCATCAGGACCTCCGACTCGAGCAGATTCACCGCCGCTGACGGCCGCATTCCACCGACGTGCAGGCCGTAGTCGATCACGACGCGCATCGCTCTCCACAGGCGCATCCTGAGGAAGGCCAGGCGCGAAGCGGGGTCGTCGAGGAACCCGATTCTCCGCATCAACTCCTCCGAGTAGAGGCCCCAGCCCTCCACGTAGCTCGAGTTGTAGCCGTAGCCCCGGGCGGGGCGGCGATGGCGATCGGCGACGGCAAACTGCAGGTGGTGGCCGGGGATCGCCTCGTGCGGATAGATCACGCGGAGCCAGGAGTAGCTGCGATCCCTGAGCCTCGCCTCCCTGGCCTCGGGCGTCAGCCCGTTCGGGAGAGCCGAACAGATGACCCGGCCTCCGTACCGACCTTCGTGCGGTTTGCCGCCGGGGTAGTAGCAGGCGAAGGGCGCGGGGAACTTCGGCTTCTCGAGAAGCACCCGCGGGGCCCGGGCGAACTCCGGCACGCTGATCAGGCCGGACTCCCGGACCGCCTGCTCCGCCCGGACCGTGATCTTCCGGCAGGCCTCGAG
>SWCD01000261.1_pt1 | contig 22064 bp, 19 predicted proteins | sample 4693011 | NCBI WGS metagenome assembly SWCD01 (sample SAMN10267278, study PRJNA491770) | bioreactor metagenome | isolation source: DHS bioreactor inoculated with marine | place: Japan: Omine Ridge, Nankai Trough | reverse complement strand
GCGGAAGGCCACGGGGGGCGAGGAAGGGTTGGTGGACGGGGTTTGAACGGCTTGGGGGGGGGCTCAGCAGGAAACAACGCAGGCGCGGAACTTCAGATACCTCGCCTCCGGAACGGCTATGGGCCAGGGGTGATCCGGGGCCTGGCCGGACTCGGCGATGACCACCACGTGGCGTCCGGCGTCGAGGGCGGCGTCGCGGAGCATCGTGTCGAAGTCCTCCCGCGAGAGGATGCCGGTGCAACTGGCGGTGAAGAAGAGCCCTCCGTCCTCCACCAGGCGGAGCGCCCGGAGGTTCAGTTCCTTGTAGCCGCGGAGGGCGCCGGCGAGTTCGGATCGGCGGTGGGCCATGGAGGGCGGGTCGACGATCACCGTGTGAAAGCGTCGGCCTTCCTTCTCGAACTTCCGAAGCAGCCCGAAGACGTCGCCCTTTTCGAAGGACATCCGGTCGGCCACGTCGTTTCGCCCGGCGTTCCTCGCCGCGGTCTTCAGCGCGTAGCTCGAGGAGTCGAGACCGAGGACTTCCCGCGCGCCACCCAGCGCCGCGGCGAGAGCGAAACCACCGGTGCCGGTGAAGCAGTCGAGGGCCGTGCCACTTTCTGCCAGGCGGCGAACGGTGGCCCGGTTCTCCCGGTGGTCCGCGAAGTGGCCGGTCTTCTGGCCCTTCGCCGGATCGACGAGGAACCGGACGCCGTTCTCCTTGACGGAGATCTCCCCCGCCGGAGCGACACCGGCCAGCAGTCCGCCTTCGGCCGTGAGCCCCTCGATCTCCCGGAAGTTCGCCACCGGATCGAGCAGAACGCCCTCGACGCCGGGGAGTTCGAGGAGCGCCGCGGCGATCTCAGCCCGTCGTCGCTCCATCCCGGCCACGGTGAGCTGCACCACGATGGTGGCGCCGTACCGGTCGGCCACGACCCCCGGCAATCGATCGCCGTCGGCGTGGATCAGCCGGTAGGCGTCGGTCTCGGTCGATGGCAGGCCGAGCCCTTCCCGAAGGGCCGCCGCTGCCCGGATGCGACGGAGGAAGAACTCCTCGTCGATCTTCACCTCGGGGTCCATGGCGAGCATCCGAACGCGAATGGTCGACCGTGGCGAGAAGAAGCCGGGGCCGATGGGCCGCCCGTCGTGGTCCTTCACCAGCACGACGTCGCCGGCCGAGGGTACCCCGGTGACGGACCCGATCGCGCCCGAGAGCACCCAGGGGTGCCCCGCCCAGACCGGCCGGGCGCGCCCCTTCGAAAGGCGGATCTCCTCCATCACTCCCCGTGGCGCCGGGAGCCGCCGGAACCCGTGGGGCGATTGCCCACGATGCGGCGGAAGTCCCGGTAGAAGGCCATGGTGAAGAGGGCCACGGGCACACCGAAGAGGAGCAGCATGATCGAGGTGTTGAACATGGCGTCGAGGCGGGTGTCCACGTCCTTGCCCACCTCGATGAAGACCCAGGGGGCGATCGAAAGCAGCACATTCACGAGGAGCGTGGCGGCGAACGCCCGGCGGGCCCACAGGAGCGCGGACTTCTCGTGCTTCGAATGCGCCCGGGTCACGAAGTAGATCCCCGCACCCGACATCGCGAGGTTCGCCCCGGCCAGCGCCCAGAAGAGCACGATCTGGAGGATGTCCTCCGTCACCGGGGACTGGCTGGTCACCGCGACGATGACGAGGTTGGCGATCAGCGCGAGGAAGATCAGGACCAACAGCGCGAGGAGGGGCTTGTTCATCCGTCGCTCTCTCCACTTCGAGGCTGGTTCATGCTCCCCCGACGATACCCTTCGAGGTCCACCGCCACGAAGCGGAACCCGGCGGTCTTGACCGCCGTCACCGCCCGCCGGCGGGTCTTCTCGTCCTTCAAGGCATCGATTTCCACGGGGCCGAGTTCGAGCCGCGCCACATCGCCGTGATGCCTGACGCGGAGATCCCGAAAGCCCAGTTCCCGGAGACCGGCCTCGGCCCGGGAGACCATCTGAAGGCGCTCCGGGGTCACCGGGGTACCGTGCGGAATGCGGCTCGCCAGGCAGGCCAGCTCCGGCTTGTCCCACGTGGGAAGCGCGTAGACGTCGCGCGTGAGTTCCCGGATCTCGGCCTTGGTGAAACCGGCGGAAAGAAGCGGCGAGCACACGCCGCGCTCGTTCGCCGCCCGGGCGCCGGGCCGGTGGTCGGCCTGGTCGTCGGCGTTCGTTCCGTCCGCCAGGTGCTCGATCCCCAGTCGATCCGAGAGCGCCCGCATGCGGGAGAAGAGCTCGTCCCTGCAAAAATAGCAGCGATCCGGGAGGTTCGCCACGTAGCCCTCGAGCGCGAGTTCTTTCGTCTCGAGCACCTCGTGCCGGATCCCGATCCGCTTCGCGAGCGCAACCGCCTCCGTAAACTCGGCCGGATCCAGGCTGGCGGAGTTCCCGGTCACGGCCACGGCCCGGTCGCCGAGGACCTCGCTCGCCACGGCGGCCAGGAACGTGCTGTCCACTCCCCCGGAGAAGGCCACCGCCAGGTCGCCCATCTCCCGGAGCTGCGTCCGGAGCGTTTCGAGTTTCCGATCGACTTCACGCAAAGCGTTCACCAGTCACGGTTTCGGGGAGCCGGACCTTAGCAGTTGACCACCGGCGACCCAATGAATTAAGCCCTCCCGATCGTGCTATCATGACGAGGTGAAACACCTCCTGACGCTCACCATCCTCCTCCTCCTGGCCGGTTCGGTCGCGGCAGCGGACGACGGTTACGAGAAGATCCTGAAGCGATTTCAGGAGCAACTCGAGTCGAGTTCCCTCGACCGCCGGGCGAAAGCCTTCGACCTTCTCGATCTCGGGAATCCGCGCTCGCTGCCGCCCCTCCGGGAACTCCTCACCAACGGGCACTGGTTCCTCCGGGGTCACGCCGCCCAGTCACTATCGCGCGTGGTGGAGCCCGGTTTGCGGGCCGAGCTCCGGCTGGACCTGATCACCGCCGAGGACCCGTTGGTCAGGGAGGGCATCGCGCTCGCCTTCGCGCTTTCGCCCGAACAGGGAGACGCCGAGGCGCTGGTGGAGGCGCTGGCCGACGGCGACCTCCGCGTGCGCCGGACGGCGGCGATCGCCCTGGCCGAAATCGTGTCGAAGGAGTCTCTCCAGGCGCTCATCGTGGCGCTCAAAAAGGAGGCCGATCCACGGGTGGCGGTGAACATCGCCCACACGCTCCGGCGGGTGACGGGCCAGAACTTCGGCCGGGACGCGAAGGCCTGGGCCGAGTGGTGGCAGCGCAACAAGGACACCATCGCGCTCGAAGGACTCGAGGAGGAAGTGAAGCGGCGCCAGCTCGGCAAGATCCCGCTCGAGACGGTGACGGTCCCGCCGCGCAGAAGTCCGCGGGGGAAGCCGCTCCTCGACATCTTCGTGCTGGCGCCGCTCGGTTGGACGCACGACGTCTACCGCCCGTACCTGGACGACCTGACGAAGTACGCCCGGGTGACCTACGTCCGCCTGCCCCGCATGCAGGACCTCACCGGGCAGACCGGCTATTCCGGCGCGGCTCCCACCTACCCGGTGGGCGACCTGGTGAAGGCTCTCGAGGGGCTTCGCGAGGAACTCGGCAAGAACCGGGTCGTGCTGCTCGCCTCCGGCGCCACCGGCTGGATCGCGGAGCGCTACGCGATCAGCTACCCGAAGCGCACCGCCGCACTGATGATCCTGAACGGCTACGTGGACGTCCGCTCCTACGCCCTGGCCCTCGGGCGCCTGGCCCGCTCCCCCAATCCGGCGGAGCGCTTCGTGGCGCTGACGCTCACCAACCAGAACGACGTCGAACACAACGAGAGCGCCTACCGCCAGATCGCCCGGGTCCTCCTGACCGCGGGGCTGATGGACCCGCGCGACTCCCGCGGCTGGCTCCTGTGGACGCGCGCACGCGACCCCCAGGGCTTCGTCACCGTGCCGGACCTCCGCTTCTCCGCTCGCGCCCGGATCGAAACGCCGGCGCTCTTCTTCTTCGGTGGGGCCTATCGACTGAGCGGCTATGCCGAGGCGGAGATGATCCGCACCCACTTCCCGAACAACATCATCGCAGTGATGCACGAATCGCGCGGCAACCCGTTCGTCTCGGAGTACGAGGAGTTCTACCGGATCATCGAGGGTTTCCTCGACTACTACGGCCTGAGGTAGGACACTCTCCAGACCATGAAGAAGACCGCGAAGAAACCCGAGAAGGAAGCCGACGTCATCCTCGCCGCCAGCGAGCAGCAGAAGGACCTGCTCTACGCCACGGGCTTCTCCGCCCCGGACCCGTTCCCCTTTTTCCAGATCAAGCACCGCAAGTACGTCATGGCGAGCGATCTCGAGATCGGGCGCGCCCGGTCCGAGGCGAACGTCACGTCGGTGCTCTCGACCTCGAAGGTCGGCAAGCGCCTGAAAAAGCGCACCGGGAAGGCCGCCGGTCTCGGCGACATCCTGATCGAGGCCCTGAAGGAAAAGGGCGTCACCAAAGCGCGCGTCCCCCACGACTTCCCGGTCTACACCGCGGACCGGATGCGGCGCGCGGGCATCAAGGTCAGACCGGTGCTTCCGCCCTTCTTCCCGGAGCGCGTGATCAAGTCGGAAGAGGAAATCGAGGCCGTCCGCGAGGCCGCCACGCTCACCGGCCAGGCGATCGAACTCGGCATCGACGTGCTTCGCCGGAGCTCCATCAAGCGCGGCCGCCTGTGGCTTGACGGCAAGATGCTGACCTCAGAGAGCGTCCGGGCCGTCGTGGACGGCGCACTCCTTACGCGCGGGCTGCAGGGCCAGGGCACAATCGTCGCGGGCGGCGAGCAGGCCTGCGACCCCCACAATCGCGGCTCCGGCCCCCTGCGCGCCGGCTGGCCGGTGATTTTCGACGTCTTCCCCCGTTCCCTGAAGTCCGGCTACCACGCCGACATCTCCCGCACCGTGATCCGCGGCAAGCCGAAGAAGCGCCAGCGCGAGATGTGGGAGGCGGTGAAGGAGGCCCAGGCCCTCGGCTGCGACCGCCTTAAGGACGGCGTCAACGCGAAAGAGGTCCACGAGGCCATCCAGGAGATCTTCAAGTCCCGCGGCTTCGAGACCGGCGAGGCCAACGGAAAGATGCACGGCTTCTTCCACGGCACCGGCCACGGCCTGGGCCTGGACGTCCACGAGCCCCCGCGCGTCGGCGGAGTCGATGCCACGATGCGGGCGGGCATGATCGTGACCGTGGAGCCGGGCCTCTACTACCCCGGCGTCGGCGGCATCCGCATCGAGGACGACGTGGTCATCCGGAAGGACGGGACCGAGAACCTGGTGGACATCGAGAAGTATTTCGAACTCTCCTGAGGCGTTCCGGAACGGTCCACCCACCATTCCCCGTCCCCCGTGGGCTTCCGCGTCCGGCCTCTCCCCCCTGAATCCGTTCCCTTCCCCTGAATCCAACCAGGCGCAGACAGCGCTGCGCCCTCCACTCCGTGTTCAACCCGCGCCCCACAAACCCATCTCCCGGCCCTCTTCGAGCCGAGGTCGCAACACCGACAGGCTGACGATCACGCGGACAACAGCTATCATGGACACCCATGCCGACGACAGCCAAGCACCTCCTCCCCCTCTGCCTCCTCCTCGCCCTCACCGCCTGCAGCGACCCGACGGGAGATTTCCCCCCGGCCGCACCATCCGCGACGGCCTTGGCCGAGGTGGCGGAAGTGACCGGTATCCTCATCGAGCTCATGGAGCTTTCTGCGGAAGAGATCGATCCCGACACTCCGCTTGCGGAGTACGGCGTGGACGACCTCACCCTGGTGGAGCTCGTCATGGCGGTGGAGGAGGACTGCGGGGTCGTGATCAGCGACGAGGAGTTGCTGGGGGCGGTCGGGGCATCGGACTACACGGACAGCCTCTCGAAGCTGACCGTGCAGCGTCTCGCCGAGTTGATCGCGGCGAAGCGAAAGGAGTGAGGCCTTTCCATCAGCCCCGCGGCTTCATCACCTCTTCGATGCGGTCGATGATCAGGGCGGACCAGCTCTCGAAGGACTCGCGCTGCGCCACGACGCGGCGGGCGAGGTCCTCGGCGGCGACCCACTGCCCCTCCAACTGGTCGGTTTCCCGGACCGTGACGGCGCCCTTCACGCGAATGCCGTAGACCATCCCGAAGTGGACCGAGCCCACGGCCTGGCTCTCGTCGTTGATGATGCCGAGGGGCTCGGCGGTCCAGTCGCCCTCGATCGCAACCTCCTCGTCGAGTTCCCGCTCGAGGCCGGCCAGGAGCGGATCGGCGGCGCCGTCCACCGGGTTGATGTGGCCGCCCACGCCGATGGAGTGGAGGTTGAAGAGGCGCGATTCCCCGCCCTTCTCCTTGCGGCGGAGGACGAACACGCGGTCATCCGAGAGAATCACGCAGTAGGGAATGATCTGCTTCATGCCGGAGTCGAGTTCGGCGTGGCGCCGCTCGACGAAGAAGCCGCGGTTCCGGATGCGGTCGATCCACAGGTCGAGATCCACCTCCCAGGGACGGCAGAAGCCGTGGGGGAAGGCGAGGTCGAAGAGGTCGTAGCGCTTGACGACGTACACAAACTCCATCTGGAACTCTCCCGATAGCCCGGGTATGCTCCCCCCCCATGCCCGCGGGAGAGAAGCCACGTTCCGACATTCTGCCCTATCTGGGGCCCTATCTCCTCTTCCTCGTGATCACGGCCGTCGCCGGGGAAATTTCGGGCTTCACCACCATCTCCTACCCGGTGCGCCTGGCGCTCGTCACCGCCGCCCTGATCTACTTCTGGCGGGCCGGTGATTACCCAGAGCTGGACTTCAAGCCGTCCTGGCTCGGGATCGCCGCCGGTTTTGCCGGATTCGCGATGTGGGTCCTGCCGGAGCAGCCCCTCGGTTTCCTGCCGAAGCTCGGCTCACCGAGCACCTTCAATCCCTACGGCGCCGGCGGGGACTGGTTCCTGCCGATCGTCGCCTGCCGGATCGTCGAAGCCACCCTCATGGTGCCCGTTTTCGAGGAACTGTTCCTCCGGTCCTTCCTGCACCGCTACATCGATGCGCTGAAGACCGACGACGAGGACATCCGGAAGATTCCCATCGGCCGGTACCGCCTGGTGCCGTTCCTGGTGGTCGTGCTGACCATGGCCGTGACCCATCACCGCTGGCTCCGCGGCGGCCTCTACTCCGCGCTGATGTGCTTCGTTCTCTACCGCGAGAAGCGCATGGGACCGGTCATCTGGGCCCACGCCATCACGAACCTGGCCCTGTGGATCTACGTCCTTCAGACCGGAGAGTGGTACTTCTGGTAGAGCAGCTTCCTTTGACCAGGGGTCGTTCATGATTCGCACCGCCTTGCTCGCCGTTTCGATCCTCGCACTCGCCGGCGCCTGCGTCGGTCCCTCCGGCCCGCGCCCCATCCCGGACCACCCCGGTTCGACGTCCGCGGCGGGCCCGGTCGAGCCCGGCGTGGACCCGGATCCGGGACCACCGGAGATCACCGGTCCGGACCCGCTCCTCACATTCACCGCCCGCGGGCACGACTTCGGCAAGCGGGAGAAGAACGAGCGAGCCACACACACCGCGGTCTTCTACAACACCGGCGGAGCACCCCTCGTCATCGAGAAGGTGAAGACCCACTGCGGCTGTGCCGCCGCGCTCCTGTCGGCGAAGAGCATCCCGCCGGGCGGGCGCGGCACGCTCTCGGTGACGTTGAACAGCGGGACCCTCGCCGGCCGGCGGCAGAAGACGGTGGAAGTCTTCACCAACAGCACGCGACAGCCGGTGGCAACGTACGCCATCTCGTGCTCGGTCATCGCCGACGCGGCCCTGGATCCCATCGTCCTCGTGGTCCGGGCGACCCGCTCCGCCGGCGAGGTCAAGTCGCAGTTCGACGTGGTGGCCATGCGACCCGGCTTCGACCTGAAGGTGACCGGAGTCACGACCAGCAACCCCGACCTCACGACCCGGATCGAGCCTCTTCCGGCCGGCGGCGAGAAGACCGGCTACCGGGTGCACCTCCGCTTCGGCCCCGCCTTCGACTCGCGGGACTTCACCGAGCGGGTCACGGTCTCCACGAACTCCCGCCGCGACCCGAGGCTGACGATCAACGTCATCGGCTCCGTCCGGCAGTCCGTGCTGGTGGTCCCGGAACGCATCTACTACCCGCGCCTGAAGCCCGGAAGGTCGCTCACGCGGAGCATCTACGTCTACCGCAACGACGGGAAGCCTCTCACCGTGACCGGCGTGGAGGATCCGAGCGGACTCTTCGAGACCGAGCTCCTTCAGCAGACGCCGGAGAAGTGGGAGGTGAAGGTGACGATTGCCGGAGAGGCACCGACCCGCACGATCCGTGGGTCCCTCGTCATCCTGACGGACGCCGCGAGCGAATCCCGGGTGACGCTGCCCTACGAGATCCCCGGGGAGAGTGACTGATGCGGGCGCCGCTTCTCGTCGTGGTGGCACTCGGCGTCATCTCCTGCGCCCCGACCCCGTCGTCGGTGGCCGAACCGCAAGCCGTGGTCTTTGTTGGCGGTGAGGAGCACGGCTACCTCGAGCCCTGCGGCTGCACCCGGCCGCAACTCGGAGGGTTGGCGCGCAAGGCGTCCGCTGTCAGGGGCGGCCCGCTGCTCGAGAACGGCGACCTGGTCACGACCGGAGGGCGCCTGTCCGAGCTGAAGTTCGAGACGTTTCTGCTCGCACTCTCCGAGATCGGGTGCCTGGCGCTCAACGTCGGGGAGGGCGAGCTGGCGCTGGGACTCGACTACCTGCGTTCCGCCCGGGACCTGGCGACGTTCCCCCTGATCTCCGCCAACCTCCGAGATACCCGCGGAGAGCGCCCCTTCCCTCCCGCCGTTCAGTTCACCGTCGGGACGGTCGAATGCCTGGCGATCGGAGTCCTCGACCCGGATCTCGCCCCGGAACACGATCTGGGCGATCCCGGGGAGGCGATCCGGGAGGCGCTGGCCGGAGTGATGCCGGAGGTTTTCGTGATCGTCCTCTATCACGGTTCTCAGGCCGGCGCCCGAGGGATCGCGCGCCGCTTCTCTCACGTCGCGGCGGTGGCCTACGCGCATGGGAGCGGAGAGCCCGAGATCCACTCCGACCGGCTGTTTTCCGCCGGAGATCGCTCGCGCTGGGTCATCCGCAGCGGCAGGCCGGCCACCGTGGTCGAGATGTCGGAGGACCTCCCGAACGACCCGGCCATGGAGCGGTCGCTTCGGACCTACGTCCGCCGCCTGACCGAGGAGGACCTGCTCCACCGCCTGAACCCGATGGCCGCCCCGATCGGGGAAGGCTACGCCGGGGACGCCGCGTGCGCGACCTGCCACGAGAGTTCCGCGGCGTCACACGAGCGGAGCCGTCACGCCCGGGCCATCGAATCCCTGGCGAAGACCGGCCGGGAGGTCGACCCGGACTGCGTGGGCTGCCACGTGATCGGCTACGGCCTGCGAACCGGCTTCACCTCGATCGGCGAAACGCCCGCGCTGGCGCGGGTGGGTTGCGAGTCGTGCCACGGCCCCGCCGCGGACCACGCCCGGGACGGAAGGCACCTCCCGTTGGCGACGGCCCGCGAGTCCTGCCTTCGCTGCCACACCGCCGACACCGACCCGGGCTTCACGTTCGAAAAGAAGTGGCCGAAAATCCGACACCCCTAAAACAACACCGGGAGTCCTTTTTCATCCGGCGGAAAAGGACTCCCGGTGTTGTTTTTTCAGCGGGGGGGGACGGCCCATTGGCCCAGTGTCGGGGTGACCGTCAGTGTCTCTTCGCCCCGATGGAGGAGGAGTTCGACCTCATCCCCGGCGAGGAGGTTGACGAAGATCCGGCGCATGTCGTCCAGGCCATCGATCGGCTTCCCGTTCACCGCGAGGATGATGTCCTCGGCCTTCATTCCCGCCAGGGCGGCGGCCTTGCCGGGTTCCACCGAGATCACCTTGACGCCGCCACCGCTGTAGGCGATGTCCAGGCGGACACCCAACTGCCCGGGGCGGTAGGCCAGGAACTCACCCTTCATCAGCGCCGGGAGATGCTCCGCCAGGACCGCCGCGGGAATGGCGAAGCCGAGCCCCGAGTTGGCGCCGAGGCCGGTCAGGGTGGAGCCGTCGAGAGTGCTCAGGATCCCCACCACCTCGCCTTCGAGATTGAGGAGCGGACCCCCGACATTGCCCCGGTTCACCCCGGCATCGGTGTGGAGGGCGCCCCATCGACGGTCGTTGCGGTTTCGCGCGCCGACGATGCCCACGCTCACCAGGGGGCCGTTCTGCCAGTCCTCTCCGTCCGGACGCCCCACCGCGACCACGAACGTCCCCACGCGGGGCGCGTCCGACCGAAGCACGGCCTTCGCCGGGAGATTCTCCCCTTCGACCGAAAGCAGCACCAGGCCGTGCCGCTCATCCTCGCCGAGGCGCTTCACCTTCAACCGGCGACCGTCGTGGAGCACGGCCTCGATGCTCTTCGCGTCGGCCACGTTCTCGCTCATGGTGACCGCGTGGCCCTCGTTCGTCACGAAGAAGGCGGTGCCGATCTCCCGACCGGAGAAGCCGTCCTTCTCCCGGGTCACGAGGAGCGAGAAGACCGCCGGGTGCACTCGCGTCACCGCATCGCGAAGCGCGTCGTGCACCGGCCAGTCCCCCTCGGCCACGCTCGCCGGGGCGGGGGCCGGCGCGAGCGCGGCGGCCTCCGGGAGGTCCTTCAAGGCCCGGCGGATCCGCTCCACGGGAATGGCGCGGGCCAGACCGGTCAGCGGGTCTCCCCGGAAGGAGAGCAGCGCCAGCAGGTGCCCGTGACGATCCACGACCGGGCCTCCCACGTCGCCGGGATTGACCACCTCCGTGATCAGGTAGTCGGAGATCTCCTTCTCGGGTCCGTCCCGCCGGATCTGGGCCACGACGGCCAGGCCGATGGCCGGGGTCAGGCGCGCTCCGGGGGGGCCGAAGGGGTATCCGGCGGTGATCGCGGGATCTCCCGCCCGCGGGACCGTGCCGGAGACGGGAATGCCGCTGACACCGGCGCCGGACTCCAGTCGGATCAAGGTGCCCCCGGTGCCGCTGTCCCGCGCCACGACCACTCCCACCCGGTCCTCGCCGCCGGGCAGCGAGACCACGGTCCGGCTCCCGGACCCGGCCCGAAGCGTCACGGTGATCACGAGATCGCCGTCCGCGAGCAGCACCCCGGCCGACGGCAGCGACGTCCGCCCACCGGACCGGACTCCGGCGATCCGGACCACGCGCGGGGAGAGTTCCGCCGCCACGGCGCGGCCCGATTCCTCGGCGAACGAGAGGGGGAACGCCGCCGCCGGGGTGACCGCCAGGCCTGGGAGAACCGAAGCGACCAGCAGGATGAGCGCCCGCGTCATTCGGACTCCTCCGGCCGGGGACCGAGCGTCACGACGAGGATCATCTCCCGATCGTCCCTCCGGATCCTAAGAGCCACGCGCTGCCCCTCCGGTCGGCTGCTGACCAGGTTCGTCAGGCGGTCGCGGCTCACGACCGGGCGGCCGTCGAGCGCAAGCAGGAGGTCGCCGTTCTGAAGACCGGCCGCCGCCGCCGGAGAGCCGGGAACGACGAAGGAGATGGAGAGACCGCGGCCGTTCGCCGGGACCACGGTGCGCACGCCCAGGTAGCCGTGGTGGACGATCCCGCCCTTCCTGAGCGCGGGAAGGAACCGACGGATCTGGTTCACCGGGATCGCGAAACCCACGCCCGCGTTCACCGCCACGGATCCTCCCTCCGGGGGACGCTCCGCCTCGAGCCCGGTGCCGGGGGTGCGAGGCAGGCGGATGCGAGTGGCGATCCGGCCGTTGATGCCCACCAGACGACCGGCGAGGCCGAAGAGGGGCCCTCCCGAGTTTCCGGGGTTGATCTCCGCATCGATCTGCAGGGCGTCGCCGTAGAACTGGTGGCGACCGCGCGGGGACCCGCCCAACCGGTGCATCGCGGTCACGGTGCCCCAGGTGACGATGGCGCGACCGTCCTCGGCCACGCCCCGCGGATTGCCCATGGCGAAGACCCAGGCTCCGGGGGCGAGATCGTCGGAGTCGCCGAGTTCGACCGAGGGCCAGGGACCGTCCCCCTCGAGCCCGAGGAGCAGCAGATCGCCCCCCGGATCGCTCCCCACGATCCGGGCGGGCACCACCTTGCGACCCGGCAGGGTGACCTGGATCTCACGGGCCCAGCCCGCCACGTGGTGGTTCGTGAGCACCAGGCCGTCCGCGGAGATGATGACCCCGGACCCGGTGCCCTGGCGGAAGCCGGCGGCTCCCGAGACCGGCCCGGAGGCAAGGATGGAGACCACCGCTGGGCGGACTTTGAGTACGAGGTCCTGAACCTGCGCCTCGATGGCGCGAGCCCGTTTGAGATCCTCCTCCCCCGCGCGGGCCAGAGGCGAAAGCAGAAGGGCCGCGAGAAGAAGCGGGAGGCCTCTCCTCACAGCGTTTCCGCGTAGAGAATGCGGTTGCAGGCCCTGCACTTCACGACTTCCGACGCCTTCCAGGCGCGGGTGACATCGTGGATCGACATGCTCATCTGGCAGCCCTGGCAGTACTGATCCACCACCTGGACCAGGACCGGAACTCCCTGGCTCTCGAGCAGACGTTCGTAGCTGCTGATCCAGGTCGGCGGCAGCCCGACGATCTTCGTCTTGCGCAGCTCGAGGAATTCATCGAGTTCCCGGTTCAACTCGACCGCCCGCTCCTCCCAGTCAAGGTGGCCCTGGGCAAGCTGATCCTCCATGCCCTTGACCTTGGCGGCCTCCATTTCGGCCTCCTTCTCCCGGTCCTCGCCGACGCTCCACTGCTGAAGCGCCTCCTCCTCCAGGATCTCCCGGTCCGCGTTTTGACCGGCGATTTCCATCTTGAAGGCCTCGTACTCCTTGTTGGTGCGAGCGGTGTTCTGCTTCGCGCGGAGGTCGCGGATTTTCTGGTCCACCGCATCCACGTCCGCGTTCTTCCGCTCTGCAATGCGCATGGCTTCCTTCGCGCGGCGAGAGGCCTCTTCGAAGGAGGTGCGGTGCTTCTCGAGCTCCGCCTCTTCCTCGGCAAGGAGGCTCGGCCCCTCCGCCAGCTTCTCCTTCAGCGCGATGATTTTCACATCCAGCTCCTGAACGACGAGGAGCTTCTTGATGACCTCGTTCAACGTCCCACTCCTGTTGGCTCTTCCCTTCCGATTTTCAGTCGGCACAAAAAAGGCCGGCCTCGCGGCCGGCCTTCGAGCTACCTGAGCCCGGTGCTGTCCAGGAAGCCCTCGAGCTTCCTGGATCGTACCGGATGCTGAAGCTTCCGGACCGCCTTCGCTTCAATCTGGCGGACCCGCTCCCGCGTCACCTTGAAGATCTTGCCGACCTCTTCAAGGGTGTAAGTGTACCCATCGCCGATACCGTAGCGGAGCTTGATGATCTCGCGCTCCCTGAAGGTCAGCGTCTGCAGGACGCGCTCGATCTTGTCCTTCAGCATCTCGTGCGTCGCGGCGTTGACCGGGGACTCGGCGCTCTCGTCCTCGATGAAGTCGCCGAAGTACGAGTCGTCGGAGTCGCCGATCGGGCGATCCAGGGAAATGGGGTGCTTCGCGATCTTGAAGACGCGCTTGGTCTCCTCCACCGAGATGCCGCTCGACGCGGCGATCTCGTCGATCGTCGGCTCCCGGCCCTTGCGCTGGGTCAGCTCCTTGGTGACGTTTCTGAGCTTCGACATCGTCTCGATCATGTGCACCGGGATCCGAATGGTGCGGGCCTGGTCCGCGATGGAGCGGGTGATGGCCTGCCGGATCCACCAGGTGGCGTAGGTCGAGAACTTGTAGCCGCGGCGATACTCGTACTTCTCCACGGCCTTCATGAGTCCCGTGTTTCCCTCCTGGATCAGGTCCAGGAAGGTCAGGCCGCGGTTCCGGTACTTCTTGGCGATCGAGACGACCAGCCGGAGGTTTCCGGAGGAGAGCTGGCGCTTCGCCTCCTCGTAGTTCTCGAAACGATCGGCGACCTGGAGCACGCGGGTGGCCAGGGCCTCCGGGAACTCCATGGACTGCAGCTGGAGGGTGTACATCCGCTCCTCCAGGGTCTTCAGGTCGCGCTTCGGCAGCCCGTCCTGCTCGCCGCCATCGATGCGGGTCAGAAGCTCGCGCATCTCGCGGAGGATCTCGGAGAGATCGTCCTTCATCGGGCGGACGTTCTTGGTCTGCAGACAAAGCTCTTCGAGGAGCACCACGGACTTGCGGCGGCGATCCCGGATCCGCTTCACCAGTTCGCGGTAGGTCCGGGTGCCCTTCTTGACGCGGGTCAGACGCTGGAAGTCCTCGCGAGAGCGGACCAGCATCTCTTCCAGCGTGTAGATGCTCTCCGGGAGCCGGAAGGCGACGTCCTCCTTGCCGATGTCCGCCGCGGAGGAGATCTTCAGGGTGCGGTCGAAGGCGAGTTCGCCCCGAACCACTTCCTTCAGCGTCGTGATCGCCGCCTCCTGCGCGAGACCGGATTCGAGGACCTTCTTCCGGTAGCGCTTGCGGGTGAGCTCGATCAGCTTCGCCAGGCGGATCTCCTGTTCGCGCGTCAGCAGGGGGATCTCTCCCATCTGCGTCAGGTACATGCGAACCGGGTCGTCGATCTTCTCGGTGGCGGGCCCGTCCCGGAGCAGCTTCGTCTCCGCGGCCTCGGTCTCCTCCGAATCGTCATCGTCCGAGGAGGAAGCAGAGGAATCGGTGCCGGTGTGGCGGCTCTCCGCATCCTCTTCGTCGTCCGCCACCTCGATGCCCATTTCCTCGAGCATCGCGAAGACCGCATCGATCTTCTCGCCCGAAGTCACGTCCTCGGGGAGGATACGATTCACCTCTTCGTAGGTGAGGAAGCCCTTCCTCTTTCCCTGATTGACCAGGTACTTGAGCTCGGTATCCATCATCTTGCTGTCAAGCTTCATGCGGCCGCGTCTCCTCTGAAGCCACAAAGAATCAACGATTTTATGGACTCTGTGCCCTCAAGCGAAAGAGTTCTCGCTCGAGATCGTGAATTTCATCCGTTGCTCCGGCGCTCCGGGCGGCGGCCAGGGCCTCCCGGATTTCATCCAAACGACTATCCAGATTGAGCTTACGAAGGCAATCTTCGTACTGACGCTCCCAGTGCCGCTTCCCAGAAGACTCGGAGAGAAGGGTCGCCAGGACCCCTCCGGCATCCGGATCCGCAAGGCGACCGACGACGGCCCCGGGCTCGAAAGCGCCACCTGCTTGTACGAGTGAGACGACCTCCGCGGCGATCTGCCGGTAGATCCGGTGCCGGAATTTCTCCGGCGGCCAATCCCGGGCCAGGCGCTCGGCCAGGCCGTCTCCGAGCACCACCGCCTCGATCAGGAACCTCTCCTCGGGGGCCTCATCGACCTCGGCGGTCACGGCCAGCGCACCCGTCTCCACCGCGCCGCGGCGCCCGGAGAAAAGCCGCAACCGGTCGCGCACCGCGCTTTCCGTCACCTTGAAGGCCTCGGATACCCGCATCAGGAGCAGATCCCGCTTCACCTTGTTCCCGGTCTTCGCCACCGAGGCCAGCACCTCGTCCACGGCCTCGATGCGACCGTTCAGCGTTTCGAGGTCGTGGCGCTCACCGGCCCGGTCCACCAGGAAGTCGAACACCTCCCGGCCCTTCTCAATTCGCTCGAGGAAGGGTTCCTTTCCGAAATTCGTCAGAAAATCGCAAGGATCCTGCCCTCCGGGCAACTGGACGACGCGCACGTCGGCATCCACCGCCAGGAAGGCGTCCAGAGCCCGCTCCGCGGCGCGGGCGCCGGCGGTGTCCGCGTCGTAGATCAGATCCACGCGGTCGGCATACCTCCGGGCCAGGGTGGCGTGCTCCGCGGTCAGGCCGGTTCCCAGCCCGGCCACGAGCCACTTGACCCCGTGCTGGTGGGCCATCAGCACGTCGGTGTAGCCCTCGGCGATCCCGATCCGGCGCCCCTTCAGAACCTCCTCGCGCGCGAGATTCAAGGCATAGAGCGTGCTCCCCTTCTTGAACAGGGCCGTGTCGGGAGAGTTCAGATACTTCGGTTCATCGTCGCCGAAGGCGCGGGCGCCGAACCCCACCACGCGTCCCCGGATGTCCTGGATGGGGAACATCAGGCGATCGCGGAACCAGTCGTAGGGCTCGCGCTCCCCCGTTCGGATCAGGCCGGTGCGGGCCAGGAGGTCGTCCGGGATGCGCTCCACGCGGGCCGCGGACAGCAGGTTTCGCCATCCGGCCGGAGCGTAGCCGACCCGAAAGTCCCGCGCGGTCTCCCCCGATATCCCACGGTGCCTGCAATACTCGACCGCCTTCCCACCCTCCGGCGATCGAAGCCGGGCCTGGAAGAACCGGCAGGCCCACTCCAGGGTCTCGTACAGACGATCCCGGTCCCCGGACGCCTCGGGGGACCGCTCCCCTTCCTCGATCTCGATCCCCGCTTCCTTCGCCAGGGCCCGGACCGCCTCCGGAAAATCCAGATGCTCCTTCTCCATCAGAAAGTGGAACGCATTGCCCCCCTTCCCGCAGCCGAAGCACTTCCAGGTGGCCGTTTCCGGCCAGACGTGGAACGAGGGGGTCTTCTCCTGGTGGAAGGGGCACGGCGCCTTGAACGTGCTCCCGCTTCGGGTGAGGGGGATGTAGCGGGAGATGAGGTCGACCAGGTCGGTGGCCTCCCGTACCTCGTCAACCTTCGATTCCGGAATCAGCGACAAGGGCACTCGCCTGATACGTTGGTTAGAGGAGGGAGATCATCCCTGGTGCGGACGCGACACGGGAGGAAGTCTACCCGGTTGCGGACGGAAGTCAAACCGCCCCTGAAGCTGTTGGACCCCATTCATCCCGCCCTGCCGCGCCCCCCTTGGGATCAAGCGTCCGGGCGCCCCCCTCGATCCGTTTTCCTTCCCCTGAATCCACCCCGGTGCCAGCGCGCAAATCCTCCAGCGATCATCCTACCCCCGCCCCTCACCGAGCAACTCCCCCATCGTCACAAACGCATCTACCGAAAGAGTTTCCGGCCGATGCCCCGGATCCACCCCGGCGGCCTCGAGGGCGGCATCCACCCTCTCTGCCGGGTGGCCGGCGAAGAGGAGCGCCCGGCGGATCGCCTTCCGACGGTAGAGGAACACCTCCCGAGCCAGGCGTTCGCCCGTGATCGCGCGCTCCCGCCCGGCTGTTTCGAGCCTGAGATACACCAGGGCCGATCGGACCTTCACCGGGGGCACGAACACCCGGCCGCCGATCTCGCGGACGATGGCCGCCTCACCCCTCAGCCCGAGCAGCACCGCCAGCGGACCGTAGTCCCTCGAGCCCGGACCGGAGACCAGGCGCCGGGCCACCTCGAGTTGGACCATCACCGTGCTCTCGGCGGGAGGGCGGTCGAGACGCGCCAGGGCGGAGAGAAACGGGGTGGCGGCGGAGTAGGGCAGGTTGGCGACGACCGTGAAATCCTCCGGAAGGGCGGCGAACGCGTCCGAGCGGATTCGGCGTTTGTCGAGGACGTCTCCCTCGATCAGCGTGAACCGCTCCTCGCCGGCGAACGCCTCCCGGAGGAAGGCCGCGAAACCCCGGTCCAACTCCACCGCCACGACCCGGGCGCCGGTCCCGAGCAGGCCCTTCGTGAGCATCCCGAGGCCCGGCCCCACCTCCAGGACCGTGTCGTCCGCGCCGACGCCGGCCTGCGTCACGATGGCGTCCCTGAGGTTCCGATCGGCGAGGAAGCTCTGGCCGAACCTCTTCTGTGCGGCCAGGCCGCGCTCCGCGAGGACCGCCCGAATGGCCGAGGGGCTCTCCGGTATCATTTCGTGCCTCGGTAGACTCCGGCCTCGGCGTCCCAGGTGAGGTGCTCCTTGTAGCCCTTGTACCACTCCCGCCAGGCGGGGGGATTCCGGCCGAGCAGCACTCCGGTCCGAAGCTCGAGTACCTGCAGAGCGCCCAGCCAGAGGGGCGTCTCCTCCTCGAGCAGCTCGATCAGGAGCGGGAGAGCCTGCGCCTCGCCCCGCGAAACGAGGGCCGCCGCCGCCTCGAGCACCACGCCCGGCACGAGGTCCCGGGTCGCGTCCATCAGCGCCGCCCGCGCCTTCTCGCCGGGGATCCGCTCCAGGCCGCTGATCGCGGCACGGCGGCGAAACGGCTCCTCGTGTTTCGCGGCCTCGATCAAGACGTCCTCGGCGCCGAGCATGGCCAGGGCGATCGCCGCCGCCTGGCTCACGCGGGGGTCATCGTCCGCCCTGAGATACCGGGTGAGGAGCGGGATCCGCGCCTTCGCGCCGGCGATGCCGCAGGCGCTGGCGGCGCAGGCTCGAAGGAACCACGATGCCGGGAGCCTCTTCTCGGCGAGAGCAAACGCCTGATCGAGGCCCTCCTCGCCGCCGATCTTCGCCGCCGCCACGAGGGTCGCGGAGCCGACCGCGTCATCCTCGTCCCGCTTCTCCTCGCGGCAGGCCTTGAGGATCGGCGCGAGCGAGAGTGGATCACCGATCTCCCCGAGGGCGCGCACCGCCGCCGCCCGAACGACGAGGGCGCGGTCCGCGAGTTTCCGGGTCAGGCCCGGGATCACGTACTTGCCGCCCACGTCCCCGAGGGCGAGGACGACCCGGCAGCGGACGGTGCCGTCCGGGTCATCGAGCGCCCGAGCCAGAAAGGGAGCCGCGCGTTCGTCGCCCAGGGCACGCAGGGCTTCCGCTCCGTGGGCGCGGACGGTGGGGTCGGGATCCCGAAGCAGAAGGATCAGGGGCACGAGCGCGCGGGGGTCGCGCCGGCGGCCCAGTTCGTCCGCGGCCTCCGCCCGCAGCCCGGGATTGGCGTTCCGAAGCGCCTCGATCAACTCCGCAAGCGGCTGCTCCGCCGCCGGCGAGGCGGCCGTTGCGATCGAGGAGAAGACGATCACGAACGCCGGGGCCAGAAGGGCGAACCACGCGCCCCTCATCCGCTCACTTCCTCCGTCCGCGACGCCCTCGCCCCTTGCGACGGGAGGAGGAGGCGCCTCGGCGGCCGAGGGGGCGACGTTCGAGGACCGGGCGCGCCTTCAACACCGGGCCCTTCCGGATGGCGTCGGAAACGTCACCGGCCTTCTCCTCGATCTCGGCGATGACCTCCTCCGGAGTCTGGAAGCGATCCCCCCGATCCTTGGCCATCATCCGCTGGATCAGGTAGTGCATCTGCGCGGAGATCTTCCTCGATTTCAATTCCGGACGGTCCAACGCGGAGAGCACCTGCTTGGCGATCACTTCCTGATTCGTCTCTCCCTTGAAGGGGACCTCTCCGACGACCATGTGGAAGAGGCTGACGCCGAGAGAGTAGATGTCGCTGCGACCGTCCACGTCCCCGCGACCGCGAGCCTGCTCCGGCGACAGGTACTCGGCGGTACCGACGGTGACACCCTCGTCGGAGTCCTCGATCATCCCCGCCGGGAGCTTGGCCAGGCCGAGATCGATGATCTTCACCGCCCCGCCTTCGGTCAGCAGGAAGTTCCCCGGCTTCAGATCCCGGTGGATCACTCCCCGACGGTGCAGATAGCAGAGCGCCCGGCAGACCTCCCGGGTCACGTAGAGGGCCAATCGCTCGTCGAAGGGGCCGTCCCGGTCGATCCTCTCCTCGACCGTCGCCCCGTCCACGTGTTCCATGGCGTAGTAGTAGTATTCCCCGCTGCGCCGGGCGTCGTAGCCGGCCACGATGTTCTCGTGCTCCAGGTTCTCGAGGAGCTTGGCCTCGCGGAGAAACCGCAGGCGGTAGCGCTCGTGGCGGGCCAGTTCCGGCTTCATGACCTTCAGGGCCACGGGATCCTTCAGGGGCAGGTAGATGGCCTCGTAGACGACGGCCATGCCCCCCTCCGCGATGCGGCTTTTCAGGTGATAGTCCGCAATCGGCTGGATCTTCGTCAGCGAAACACCCTGTGCGGAGCGGATCTCGGCTTCGGTGGCACACTGCTGCTCGAGCACGATCGCCGCGAGGTCACCCTCCTCCCCGGCGTCGTCGAGCAGTTTCAGGCACTTCTGGATATCTTCGCGGGAGACAAGCTCGATCAGCACGAGTTTGGCCGCAAACTTGAGGTCGTCCTGCGTCGGCAATCAGGCCTCCCGGAATTCTTCCCCACGGGAATCATAAGCCCGAGTGGTCCGGGGGTCAATTCCCTGCCGCCGGCGAATTCCCGACCGGTCCGTCCCTAAATCCATGTAAAGATACGATTTAGGGACCCCGACAGCCTGCTGCTGATAAGATTCGTTGGCGACCGCCGTGCGGGATATGCGCAAAATGTTCACACTCGCACGGTCTTCTCGAATTCCGCTCCCCGCTCCCCCCCTCCGTTCATCCCTTGCTGACAAGGGTTTGGGTGAAAAATCCAAAATCGGGAAATTTCGGCAAGCGGTTTGCGTATAAGAGAGTGTCGGTGGCGACATCGACCTTTGAAATATGAATTACGGCCGGACGCTTGACCCACGTCTTCCTTCCTTTTAAATGCCCTTAAATCTCAAGCGTCTGGCATCTCGGGGGGCGGCGCCCACCGCCCTCCGATCAGCCCGAGAGGCCCCGGCGTGCAACGCGTCGGGGCCTTTTCTTTTCCCCGGCGTCAGTCGATGAACGTAAACGACCGGAGAATGTCCTCGAAGGCGGGGCGGGTTCGCTCGAAGTACTTCACCGGGCAGGCCAGGGTGATCAGCCAGGTCTTCCCGCCGTGAACGGTGCCGACCAGGATCGACCGCAGATCCTCCCCCTTGTTCCGGGAGAAGGCGTTGATGCGGACGGCTTGCCCCCCACCGAGTTCCACGAAGGCGTCATCGATCTTCCGGAAGTTCTTCGAGCGATCCCGGAAGCGGCTCTCCATATCAACGGCCAGCGCCGAGAGGAGACCCCCCTCGGGGGTTTCGGGAAGCACGAAGATGTCCACGTAGGCGAAGGCGTCCAGGTTTGAGAGGGTGAGGGCCTTCGTTCCGGCCCGAGGCTGCGGCTCGAACTCCCAGGTCAGCGCGGGCTTCGCGATCCGGAACCCCGCCTCGGGATGGACGAAAACCGGGCGAACCCGCCGCTCCTCGGCGGATGCTTCCACCGGGTTCCCCTCCTGGAAGGCCTTCAAGCGCTCCCGCGTGGTCCTGACGGCCACGAGATCGGAGCCGTTCAGTTCCTCGGTCAGGCACTGTCCGGCGGGGTCGAGCCAGATCTCCTCCACCGGTCGCTCTCCCCGGAAACGCTTGAGGATGGAGGTCTCGACGGCTTCGCCGCCCCAGTCCACCGTGCGCTTGCCGCCCGATTTGAAGCGGAATCGAAAGAAGTTCTCCTCACGGGGATCGAAAACCGGGCACTCCCATTCCCCCTCGACCCGGTCCCGTCCGCGGATCGCGATCTCGCGCGCGGAGAGCGGCAGGCGCATGCCCTCCGGCGGCTTCAGGTTGCCCTCGCGTCGCTCCCCGGGCAGGGAAGTCACGAGGACGAGACGACCTTCGCGCATGAGCCCGCGCATGGTCTTCAGGCCCAGGGTGGAGTTCTCGCGGTAGAGCACTTCGAGGGGCTCGAACTCGCGATCGCAGATCTCCACCAGGTGGACGCGAACGTCCTCTTCCCCCTCCTCGGTGAAGAAGACCAGGTTCTCCTCGAGGTGGAATCCGCCGGTCTTCGTCTTGCGCACCACGATCGTCCGGAAACCGAGGCGCCGCTCGCCGCTCCAGACGAAGTACTGCTCCGAGCGCAACACCCCTTCGGTGTCGCCGGCAGTGGGTTCCGGGGTCTCCACGACATCCCGGATGACCTCCAGGATGAGTTCCCGGGGCACGTCCAGCCGCCCGCCCCCCTCGAGTTCGATGGTGACGCTCTCCTTGCTCTCGGAGACGATGCGGCCGGTGATGCTGCGGCCGTTCTTGAAGCGGATGACGTCTTCGGCAAGGGCGCTGCCGACGAGAAGGATGAGAGCGGCGAGAAACGTGAGAAACGCGACCGCGCGGTTCGTTGAGCACATGATTTCATGATCGCACGGAAGCCTGGGCAGCGGAAGTGTCCTCCTTCCCGGGCGGCTCTCGGAGTAGAATTCCACCCATGTCCGACATGGAAACGCCCGACGAGCCGGACCCGGCCGACGAAGAGCCGGGGCTCCCCCCTGTTCCCGAGCTTCTCTATTCCGCGTTCCACGAGGGACCGTTCAAGACCTGCGTGGCCTGCGGCTCGGACCTGTCCGGCCCGGAGGCG
>SWCD01010064.1_pt1 | contig 22071 bp, 14 predicted proteins | sample 4693011 | NCBI WGS metagenome assembly SWCD01 (sample SAMN10267278, study PRJNA491770) | bioreactor metagenome | isolation source: DHS bioreactor inoculated with marine | place: Japan: Omine Ridge, Nankai Trough | reverse complement strand
GGAGATGGACTTCAGCGCGGTGTGGAGTCCTGGAATCTCGGCGGCGATGCGGGCGTCGCGCTCGAGTGCGCGGAGGGTCTCGCCGGGGCCGATCCGGAGGGTCCCGTCCGGCAGCCACTCGATGCCCTTCAGCGCGGTGACCTTGCGCAGGGAGACGACCGTCTTCGGCTGCTCGATGCGCCACTTCATGTTGGGGTAGAGGTCGGTGCCGCCGGCCACGACTGTGGCGTGGGGGCCTTCCTCGTGAAGGATCTTCGCCACCTCGGCCACGGTGGCGGGGGCGTGGTGCGTAAAGGGGGGCAGGCGCATCATGACTGGTTCGCCTCCACTTTCTTCGCCGGCCGGGGAGCGGTGCCGTCGCCGCCCTCCGCCTCCGTCCTGACGCGCTGCGTATCGGTGATCTTCAGGTCCGGGAACTTCGTCGGCCCGGCCCGGTGGTCCTTCGCCTTCAGGGCCTTCATCACCAGGTCGGGGTGGATCGGCACCTGGTCCACCCGCACGCCGAGGGCGTCGTGAAGCGCGTTCGCCACGGCCGGCATCATCGGCAGAAGCGGCCCCTGGCCGACCTCCTTGGCGCCGAACGGGCCGCGCGAGTCGGGGTTCTCAACCAGGTAGGTGATCACCTCGGGCATCTCGTGGGTGGTCAGCGTCTTGTACTCCAGCACCGAGGGGTGCTTCAGAACGCCGAAGCGCTTTTCGCGGTACTCCATATCTTCCATGAGCGCCTCGCCGAGGCCCATGTAGACGCCGCCCTCCACCTGGCCGATGGCGAGGTTGCGATTGAGGGCCCGGCCGATGTCGTGGGCGATGTGGACCCTTTTCACCTTGATCAGCCCGGTCTCCTCGTCGGCGAAGATCTCCACCACCGCCGCGCTGTAGGAGTAGGTGGCGGTGGGGCCGACGCCGGAGCCGCGGTAGCGACCGGGGTTCGGCGGCGGGCTGTAGGAGCCGACGGTGCCGATCGTGCCGTTCGCCGCCTCCGCGATCATGACCGCTTCGGAGAACGTCATCCCGCGCTCCGGATCCTCGGCGTCGAAGACCCGGTTCTCGGCGAAGACGACGCGCGTCCCCGGGATCTCGAGCTTCTTCGCGGCGTGCTTCGAGATGATCTCGCGGGCCCGCTCAGCGGCCTGGATCGCGGCGTTGCCCATCATCAGGGTGACGCGCGAGGAGTAGGAACCGAGGTCCACCGGGGTCAGGTCCGTGTCGGCCACGCAAACGCGAACGTCGAGGAGTTCGAGGCCGAGGACCTCCGCCACGCAGGTGGCGAGGACGGTGTCGCTGCCCTGGCCGATCTCGGTCTCGCCGCAGAACACCGCCACGCCGCCGCCGCGGTCCACCTTCAACTGCACGCCGGAGTGGGGCATGGCGTTCCAGTAGATAGGGAGGCCGGCGCCGCTGATGTAGGAGGAGCAGGCCAGGCCCAGGCCGTGGCCGCGCGGGAGCTTGCCGTGGCGCTCGCGGTAGTTGCTGCCCTTCACCACCTTCTCGATGCACTCCGCCAGGCCCGTGGAGTTGATGTAGAGCCAGTTGGCGGTGACGGAGTCGGGCGGCTGGATCATGCCCAGGCGGAGGTCGGCGGGGTTGATGCCGAGTTTCTCGGCCGCCTTGTCGAGCTGCACCTCGATGGCGAAACGGGGCTGCGGCGTGCCGTGGCCGCGCTTCGGGCCGCTCGGGGCCTTGTTGGTGAAGGCGCGGACGCCGTCGAAGCGGTAGGCCGGCACCTCGTAGGTCACGGTCTGCAGGGCGCCGGTGTAATAGGTGGTGGCCACGCCGTAGGAGCCGTGGGAGCCGCCGTCCAGAAGGCTCTGGAAGTGCAGGCCGGTGATCTTGCCGTCCTTCGTCATCCCGAGCTTGCTGTGCATCAGGACCGCGTGCCGGCCGCGATGGCACTGGAAGACCTCCTCGCGCGTGAGCGAGATCTTCACCGGGCGGTTGGTGAGCTGGGAGAGCTTCGCCACCACGATCTCGTGGTTGAAGGGATCGGACTTGCCGCCGAAACCGCCGCCGTTGGGGCAGGCGATGATCCGCACGCGGGAGGGCGGCAGGCCGAGGACCTTGCTCGTCGCCTTGTGCAGGTAGTGGGGCGTCTGGGTGGAGGACCAGATCGTGACCTTGCCGTCCGGGTCGGTGTAGCCGAGCGAAGCGTGCTGCTCCATCGGCAGGTGGGTGTTCGAGCCGAAGTTGTAGGTGCCCTCGAAGATCTCGTCGGCGTTCTCGAACGCCTTCTCCACGTCGCCAAACTGCATCGAGACGCGCTTGTGGACGTTGCCGTCGTCGCCGTAGTCGTGGATCGGCGGCGCCTCGTTCGTGAGTGCCTGCTCGGCGTTGTAGACGATCGGCAGGTCCTCGTAGGTGACCTCGATGGCCATCATGGCCTCGTAGGCGGTCGCCTCGGTAACCGCCGCCACCGCGGCCACCGGGTCGCCGATGTAGCGGACCTTGTCGATGGCCAGGGCGTGCTCGTCCTGGGACACCGGAAGGATGCCGAAGGTCACGGGCATCGACTCGCCGGTGAGGACCGCCACCACGCCGGGCATGGCCTCGGCCTTGCTGGTGTCGATCCGGACGATCTTCGCGTACGCCACCGGCGAACGGTAGAGCTTGGCGAAGAGCATGCGCGGCATGAAAAGGTCGTCGGCGAACTTCGTCGTGCCGGTGCACTTGCTCATGCCGTCTACGCGGCGCGGCGACTTCCCGATCAGGTTGAACTCGCGGTCACTCGGCATGCCCGGCCTCCGATTTCATCTCCGACGCGGCGCGTTCCACGGCCTTGTAGATCATCTCGTAGCCCGTGCAGCGGCAGAGGTTCCCGGCGAGTTCCTCCTTCATGGTCTCCCGGTCGGGTTCGCGGTGGGCCTTCAGCAGGGCCTTGGCGGTGAGGAGGAAACCGGGCGAGCAGTAGCCGCACTGGGCAGCGTTGAGTTCGGCGAAGGCGCGCTGCAGGGGGTGAGGGCCGTCCGCGGTGGCCATGCCTTCGATGGTCTCGATCGACACGCCCTCACAGTCGAGGGTCAGCACCAGGCAGGAGAGGCGCGGCTCCCCGTCCATCAGGACGGTGCAGGCGCCGCACTCCCCGAGTTCACAGCCGTGCTTGGTCCCGGTCAGCCCGAGATCCTCACGCAGCACCTCGAGGAGAGTCTTCTCCGGCAGGATGGCCACCTCGTGGTTCTCCCCGTTCACCCGAAGCGTTATGAGGACGGTTTTCATGGGAATGCTCCGCAGGTTCATTCTCGAACCGGGAGAGCATACCGACGCCCCCACCCGCGACCCAGAGGCTGACCTCAAAAACAACACCGGGAGTCCTTTTCGGCACAGGCGATTCCCTGGAGAACACCGGGAGTCCTTTTCGGCACAGGCGATTCCCTGGAGAACACCGGGAGTCCTTTTCGGCTTCACCGAAAAGGACTCCCGGTGTTGTTTGTTCCCGGCGTCTCAGCCGAAAAGGACTCCCGGTGTTGTTTGTTCCCGGCGTCTCAGTCGAAAAGGACTCCCGGTGTTGTTTTTGAGCCGGACCAGGCGGGATTGTCGAAGCGTTGGATTTCCAGGAGGTAGCCGTTCGGGTCCCGGAAGAAGCAGTGGTAGATGCCGTACTCCGGGTTGTGGGCCGGGGCCTTCTCGAACGCCACGCCGGCGGCGCTCAACTCCTCGTACCAGCGATCCACGTCGTCGGTGACCAGCGTCAGGATCACGCCGGAGGGCTTCGGCGCCTTTAGGCGATGGCACATGCCGAGGTAGGCGCCGCGCGCGGCCCGGTAGATGCGGCAGCCGCCCTGGTCGAGCACCAGCAAAAGGCCGAGCGTCTCCTCGTAGAAGCGGTAGCTGGCCTCCGGATCCTCGGTGTAGCAGAAGGTGATCTGGGCGTCGAAGAGCTTCATGGTCCGGTCCTCCTATTGCCAGATCACGTCCCGGTAGCGGATCGTCGATCCCTGCAGCGCCAGGCCGAGCGTTTGGCCGGGCAGTTCGTAGTCCCCGATCCGGCGACCCTCCACCCGGAGCGTGACCTTCTCCCCGTTTCGCTCCAGGACGAAACGCAAGCGGTCCTTCGCCACCGGCAGCGGGCACGGCGCCGACCCCAGCCGAACCCACTTCCCGCCCTGCCGCCGCGCCACGCGGATCTCCTTGCCGCCGTAGCAGAGCGCGGTGGTGTAGTCGTCATTGGAGGTGTGGTGGAGGAGCACGCCTCCGATCCAGGCCCCGTCCTCGGGGATCTCGAGGGTGGCGATGAGCCGCGTCACCTTTCCCTTCACCGCGCAGGCGGAGACGGTCGAGCCGCCCGCCGTCCCCTTGAACCGATCCGGACCGATGCCCTCCCACTCGTTGAAGATCTGCTTCCAGGGCTCCTGTTCGCTCTCGAGCCACTCGCGAAACACCGGCTCGAGCTTCCTCGGGCTGCCCACCGCTCGTCCGAAGAGCGAGGGCGACGCGGCGCCCCGGTCGAGCTTCTTCGAGAGCGTGGCGAAGGGCTTTCGATACTTGCCCTCGGCGCCGGTCAGGAGGAACCGGACCAGCGCGAACCAGAGGGGCCGCCCTCCCACCCTGCCCTCCACGACGCCGGCGAGGTCGGCGCCGTCGGCATCGAGTTCCGCCAGGGCCTTCACCGAATAGTCGGTGAGGGAGACCAGGGGCAATTCGCCGAGGGAGAGGTTCTCCCCGTCCCAGGTGTGGCGGCCGAGGTACTCCGCCAGCCCTTCCACATACCACGTAACCGGCAGCGACCGGTTTCCGGTCTTCGCCAGGTAGTGGAACTGGTGCGTGGTCTCGTGGATCAGGAGGCAGCGCGTGTTGTAGATCGTCGGCTGGCGCCAGAGGTAGGCCGTCCTCGTCTTCGGCGAATAGTAGCCTCCGGCCTGCGGCGGGCTGATCCCGTCCGCTCTCAGCCGGGCGAAGAACGAGTCCTGCGTGGCGCCGAAGAAGACCTCGAGCTTCTGTCCCTCGGCCAGTTCCGGAGTGGCCGAGAAGAACTCCTGAAACTGCGGCCAGGCGGCCTCGAGCACCCGGCCCATCTCCGCGGCCTCGGACCGGGAGGCCTCGGCCCGAATCCGGTAGTGGGCGGTCTCCGCGACCGCGCTCTCCGGCGCGGAGGCGACGGGAGCCGCGAACAACGCGAGAATGAGCAGGGCGCGTCTCAGGATTCCGCCTCCTCTTTCTTGCGCTGCTTCTTGCGCTTCTGGTGCTTTCGCTGGCGCTCTCTCTCCTGCTCCTTCAAGCGCTTGGAGGTCTCCGGACGGATCCTGATCTCGATCTCGTCCACGAGTTCGCGCAGCGCGAAGAACCGGTTCATGGCCCGGGAGCGTCCCGTGGACCACTTCACCACGATGCCGAGCGGCTCGTAGTGGAGCATCACCCGGCTCGAGGTCTTGTTGACCTTCTGGCCTCCCGGCCCGGACGAGCGAACAAAGCCCTCGGTGACCTTCGCAAGGTCGATCTTCAGGTCCTCGATTCGCGCCCGAAGCTGGTTCTTCTTCTTCTCCGTGACCGGTGTGTCGTTCGGGAATTTCATGGCTCTCTCCTTCATCGAGCATAGTCGGGTAGAACCGGAGTGACAAACCGGGAGCGGAACTTCTCCTCCGCATTCGGCATAATGCGCCCCCATGAACCTGATCGCGCGCGTCCGCACCTACCTGACCCGGGACATCTGGACCGCGGATCTCGCCGACTGCCCCCGCCCGCGCCGGGTGCTCACACAGATCCTCCGGGCCGTCTTCCTCGCCGCGAGGGGCATTGAGCGCCACAAGTTGTCCATCTGGGCCGCCTCTCTGACCTACATCACCCTGATCTCCGTCGTGCCGTTCCTGGCCCTCGTGATCGGCCTCGGAACCCAGCTCGGAGTTCCGGACAAGGCGCTCGATTCGCTGACCGATCAGCTGCCGGAGGCACAGCTCGAGTTCCTCACGACCACCCTCGAGTCCTTCAAAAAAATGGACCTGAAGGCGATCGGGATCGTCGCGGTCTGCGTGCTTCTGTGGGCCATGGTGAAGGTCCTGACCCGGGTGGAGGACGCGTTCAATCATGTCTGGGGCGTGGAGCGCGGCCGAAGCCTGGCGCGACGCATCACCAATTACGTTTTCGTGGCGGTGGTGGCGCCCCTGCTCCTGCTGTCGGCCATGACGCTCACCGCCTCTCTCATGTCGAGCGCCGTGGTCAAGCACGTCGAGGACCTCCCCGGAGGGGGATGGTTTCTCGACGCGCTGATCGGTCTTACCCCCTACCTTGCCACCTTCGTGGCGCTGGCTCTGCTCTACTGGCTGATGCCGAACACCAAGGTCCGCATCGGCTCCGCCGTGGTGGGCGCGGTGACCGCCGCGATCCTGTGGCAACTGACGCAGCGGCTCTATTTCCACGCGCAGGTGGGGATCTCCAGTCTCGGTCTCGTCTATGGAGCCTTCGCCGCATTGCCCATCCTGCTCCTCTGGATTCACGTCTCCTGGCTCATCGCACTGCTCGGCGCGGAGATCAGTTACGGGGTCCAGCACGCCGGCGCCTATGCTTCCGAGCGCCTGGACGCCACCCTGAGTCCCGCCTCCGCGGAGAAGACGGCCCTTCGGATCACCGTCTACCTGGCCCACCGTTTCGAATCCGGCGAGGGCGCCGCGGAATCCGACGAGATCTCCGTGGCGCTCGGAATACCGGCCCGACTCACGAACCGCCTCCTGACACTCCTCGCCCAGGTCAAGATCGTGGCCAGCCTCGAGGGGGGCGGCTTCCAGATGGCCGGCTCGCCCCGGAGGATCACCGCGAGGGACGTGGTCCTCGCCCTCCGCAGCGAGGGCGAGGCGCTCCCGGTTCGCGCCGACGTCCCTCCCGGCACCGTGAAACGCCTGGATGCCCTGTCGGCCAATGCGGCGAAAGCCCTCGACCGCCCGCTGGCGGAACTGCTGCCGGCCGACGACGACGCGCCGCCGCCGGCCTGATTTCCCGCGGTTTTCCGCAAAGCAATCCCCCTGAAAGTCAATAGGTAGAGTGAGTGGTAGAGTTCCGGTGTTATGTGCCAGGGGAGGTCGAGCCATGAAGCTTTCATCCTTCAGGGCGGGCGGGGCGGTGCTCGCGGTTCTCTTTCTGTTCTGCGGGTCGGCAGTGGCGGGGACGGTGACGATCGAGCCGGACGACTACGCCAATCAGGCCGACATCTCGAGCATTCACTCCGGAGTCACCCTGAGTGCTCTTCACAACAACCCGACGTACGGCACCCCCGGCATCTACTCCCTTCAGGTGCCCACGACTTCGGTCTACTCATCCACCGGTGACCAGGTCTTCGGTCACTTCCTGTTGCCTTCGGCCTACAGCCCGATCTGGTCGAATTCCGTGGCCACCACCGGAACTCCCGCCACCGTGTGGACCTTCCGGGCCGAGTTCACCCAGGAGACGAACTGGGTGGCCATTGACGTGATCGAGTTGGACAGCTTCGACCCCGTGGTGATGCAGCTCTTCGATTCGTCCGGCGGCCTCCTCCATACCGTGGCGAATACGACCGGTGCGGCAGGCTGGGAGACTCTCTCCTACACCAGTACCGGTTTCGACATCGCCGCCATCGAGTTGAGCAACCCGAACGACACCGGGGACACCTATCACCTCGACCGCCTCCGGTTCAACGCCCCCTCCGTCGTCCCCCTGCCGGATGCGGCGTGGCCGGGCGTTCTTCTGCTCGGGCTGCTGGGGCTCGCGAGGATCTACCGGCGACGGTAAGGGCTCGTCTGGGAATAAGTGCGTCCGTTGCACCGAGAGCAACGCAGCTGGGCAAGATGCAGCGGCCCTCGAATGCAGCAGTTGTTCCCAGACGAACTCTAAACCCCGCGGGACGGAGGGATTTCGTCGCCGTCGGGAGACGTGAATGAGGCCCTGAGGCGAGACTCACTCGCCGACGAGCGCGACGAGATCGTCCTCCACCGTCAATGCCCCACGGGCCGCCATCCTGTCGATGACTCCACCCACTGAGTCCTCGATCCTGTCGCTCGTGCGCCGGTGGCCGAGGAGCGTGGCCAGCGCTTTCGTGAGGGCGCCGCGGGGGAGGCGGAGATCGACCTCGAGCACCGTCTTGATGCCGTCCTCGATCTCCTCGTCCGGGACGTGCTCCACCGCGCGCGGGGACTCGCCCTTCGCCGGACCTCGAAGCGCGCAGGCGGTCCTGCCCGGGGGCCACAGGAAGTCGCCGCGGCGGACCAGCTTGCCTTCCGCGGCCGCCAGTTCGACGCCGCGCTCCGTGCCTTCCCGCACCTTCCCGGTACGGCGGGTGTCGTAGCTGTCGGCGATGCGCCGGGAGAGGTCGTCCATGTGGATCGGGCCTTCGTGCGCCACGATGGCGCTGACCAGGCGGGGCAGCTCACCGCTCTCCACATCGAACGGGCGCCGGGGCCGGCGCTGGCCGCGAGGGGTGATTTCGTAAGGCGGAGCGGCGGGCAGCCCTTCACTCCGGTCGCTGTCCGCGGAGGCCTCCCGGTCGGGTCCATCTTCAACTTCGAAAACGGCGACCGGTGGAGGCGGCGGAGGGGGAGGCGGCGGCCGGTCATTGATGGCGATGGCCTCGCGGATTCGTTCGATCTCCCGACGCGGTGACCGGACCCAGTCCGGTGACCAGACGCGGTGGAGTTGCCAGCCCAGGCCTTCGAGGACCACGGGCCGGGTGCGGTCCCGGTCGCGTGTGGTGGCCGCGTCGCGATAGGTGGGGCCGTCGCACTCGATGCCGAGGACGAGAGTCTGCTCGTTTTCCGGGTCCTTGATGCCGAGGTCCAGGCGGTACGCGGAAGCGCCGATCTTGCGCTCGACCATCAGGCCCTCCTCCTCGATCGCCCGCGCCAGGGCCACTTCGAACAGCGACTCCGGGATCTTCTTTTCCGGCGCGTCCTCACGCTCGAGGGCACGGACCCCTCGCGCCGCGTACTCCAGGTAGTTCCGGAGGAGCCGGGCCCCACTCGCCTTGGCCCGGGCGGGATCGATGTCCTCCGGCAGGATCGAGGCGAAGACGTGGACCGCGCGCTTGGCCCGGGTCACCGCGACGTTCAGGCGGCGGTGGCCGCCGTCGCCGTTCAGGGGGCCGAAGTTCATCGTCAGCTTGCCGGTGGCATCGCGACCGTAGCCGATGCTGAAGAACATCACGTCCCGCTCGTCGCCCTGGACGTTCTCCAGGTTCTTCACGAACGCCGGCTCCTCGGTCTGGCGGGCGAGAAGCTCCTCCAACTCGGGGTCCGCCTTCAGGAGGGCGTCGAGTTCCTCGAGCACCGCGCGTTGCTGGGCCTCGCTGAAGGTGACCACCCCGACCGACTGCTCCGGGTGGGCGCGGACCTGGTCGGCGACGGCGGCGGCGACGGCCCGGGCCTCGATCCGGTTCGTGCGTGTGCCGCCCCGGTCGTAGACGCCGTCCGCGACGTGGTGGAACTCCACGCCGAGGCCGGGGCGCCGCGCGGGGTTGGGGAAAGTGAAGAGCGACCCTTCGTAGAAGTGGTGATTGGAGAAGGCGATCAGGCCCTCGTCCCGGCTGCGGTAGTGCCAGCGGAGCCGCAGGGAGGGCAGGCCGGAGGTGGCGCAGAGGTCGAGAATGCTCTCGAGATCCGGCATCGGATCCTCCGCCTCCTCGTCCTCCATAAGGTCCGGGTCGTAGGAGAAGAACGACGTCGGCGGCAGTTGCCGCGAGTCGCCGACCACCACCACCTGCCGGCCCCGGGCGATGGCGCCGATGGCGTCCTCGGGGCAGATCTGGCTGGCCTCGTCGAAGATCACCAGGTCGAAGGGCTCGGAGCCCACCGGCAGATACTGGGCGATCGACAGCGGGCTCATCATCAGGCAGGGCTTCAGCCGTCGGACCGCCGCCCCGGCCTTCTGGAGGAGCTTTCGGATGGGCAGGTGCCGGCGCTTCTTGGCCGCCTCGCGCAGGAGCAGGCCGACGTCCGACTCCGGGCTGAAGCTGCGGCTCGAGGGCCGGTCGGCGTCCAGCCGGCCCCGGATGCGGCCCACCGCGAGATCGAGCTGGCGGCGGTCGAGGTCGCGGAAGCGGCCGATCGTCTCCTCGTGGTGCTCGCGGTGGAAGTCCCCGAGGATCTTCCGCGCGGCGCGCGCGCGGTCGAGAAAGAGCATGGCGAAGCCCTTCTCGAACGCCGGGGCGAGTGCTTTCGCGGGAAGACCCGCTTCCCTGCCGGCCGAGACGAAGGAGGCCAGTCCGGCGTCGCGGGCGGCTTCGAGCGCCCGGCGCCAGGCGGCCTGATCGTGGATCCCCTCCCGCCGCATGAGGGCCCCGTCGGCCATCTCGCTCAAGGTGTCGATCGCCTCGGGCAGGTCCTTGTTCTTCAGCAGCGTGGCCAGCGCGGCGAGGTCGCTCTCGACCCGTTTCAGCGTCTTCTCGGTGACGGCGAGGGGCTCGTCGAAGTCGCGGGGCGTCTTCGCCGCCAGGGTGAGCTCCTCGGGCAGGTTCTGCGCGGGAGAAAGCTCCCGCAGGCGCGCCACCCACGCCGCCATCGAATCGAGTTCCTCCCAGTCCGTCTCGCGAGCCTTGAAGAAGCGGCCGAAGATCTCCTCGCCGCGGTCCAGGAGATGGTCGATCTCCGAGCCGAGGTTGCGGACGCGCACCGCCAGGTCGAGGTCCTCGATGATTTGTGCGGCGTCGGGGCCGGCGCCGGGGCGGAGCACCGTCGAGAGGAGCTTGCGGTCCCTCCACCAGGAGGGGCGGAGGAGTCGGAAAAATCCGGTGCCGTGGTGTGCCCGGCGTTCGGCGAGATCGTCGAGCGCCAGGTCGAAGAGGCTCTCGGTCCAGGTCCGGGCGAGCTTCTCGCGACCCTCCGCGAACTTGCGCAGCTTCCCGATGACGGCCCGCCCCTCGGTGCCCGCGCCGGGCCAGTGGGGATCGGCGATCCAGGCGGGCTCCGGCCCGGGGGAGCGGGTGAGGTGGCGGAGGAGGTCGATCCGGGCGTGGGCGTCGCCGAGGGTCTTTTGCGCCGAAAGGCCGAGGCGTTCCGCGCCCGCGGTCAGCGCCGCGGTCAGATCGGCGGCGTGGTCCCGGAGGTCTCCGAGGACCTTCCCGATCTCGAGTTCCACGGCGCGCGGCACCGAGGTCAGCCGGGAGAAGCGCCAGGGGTGCTCCTGTGCCGGCTCCACGCCCTCCCGGGCCAGCGCCAGGTCGTCCACCAGGCGGGTCCTGGCGGCGCGCTCGTCGCGGCTCGACTCCTCCGGCTCCGGCAGTTCGAAGAGGAGGTCCGGCGCCTCCTCGTTTCGGGCCAGCGCTCCGAAGGCATCGAAGGGCGTGAGCCCGCCCGCGCCGAACGGCTCGTGCAGGGCGGCCACGTAGCGATCGAGTTCCTCCCGTGACTGAACGAGCCGATCCAGTTCCCCGGTGTCGGCCGGCGTGTCCAGGCGATCCCGCTTCAGGCACCGCGTGAGCTCGGCGACCACTTCCCGCTTGACGGTGTGGCGGCTGTGCAACTCGAGGACGTAGTCTCGAAGTCCGGCGCGCGAGAGTCGCTTCCGGACCACTTCGAGGGCGGCCATCTTCTCCGAGACGAAGAGCACCGTCTTGCCATCGGCCAGGGTCTCGGCCACGATGTTGGCGATCGTCTGCGACTTGCCGGTGCCCGGCGGGCCCTGCAGGACGAGGTCGTGGCCGCGGCGGACGGTCTCGATGGCGGCCTGCTGCGAAGAGTCCGCGTCGAGGATCTGGTGCACCGTAATCGGAGGGCGGCGGGGGAACTCCCCGGGCTCCAGCACCGGTTCGAGGTCGAGCGGCTCCGTCGCCTCTCCCGCCAGGCGGGCTACGTTGCGATTCTCGAGCAGGGCCTCGGTCTGGTCCTCCAGGTCGCGATACATGACGTACTTGGAGAACGAGAAGAGGCCCAGGTGCATGTCCGAGAGCACCTGCCAGCGGGGGTCCGGGAGCACCCGTCGGAACGCTTCGAGCACCGCGTCCGGGTCGATCCCGTCGCCGTTCTCCGGGAGCGCGGGTTCGGCGCCGAAATCCACCTCGAGCTTGCGGAGGAGCGAGGGGTTCACCTCCGGCTCCACCGGGGCCGCGGCGAGGGTGAACGGGCGTCCGACACCCTTTCGGGAGAGCACCACCGGGAGCAGCAGGATGGGGGCCAGCCGGGCCTCCTCGGCGTTGCGATCCTCGTACCAGCGCAGCATGCCGACGGCGAGGAAGAGCGTGACGATGCCCTGCTCCTCGAGGGAGGTGCGGGACTTCAGGTAGAGGTTGTAGAGGACCTTGTCGAGCTTCCGTGGTCCGAGCGTGGTCTGGAGCGCGGAATCGACGTGCCGGGGCTCGAGTTCCTCCTCCGGGACGGGCTTGAAGACCTCCCCGCCCTCCGGGATCGGCCCCTCCTCCGGTCGCGGATCGAAACCGAGAGAGCGCTCCTCGTTGAGCAGGCGCTCCACCACGACCCGGGGGATCTCCGCCACGATCGGCACCGCCGCGCTGTGACCGGGCCGGTAGTTCAGAAGCTTGTTGCGGAGCGAGAGGTCGATCAGCTTCGACTTCCAGTGCTCCAGCCGGGACTTCGCTCTCATCGTACCCAAGTGACCCTCCGGGGAATGCGCACAGGCTATCCGAGCAGAGGGGCATGGCGCGATATCTGTGCCACTTGCCGGGAGATTGAGGCGGCCTCCCGCAGAGCCGCAGAGCCGCAGAGGGAAAAGGAAACGAATCAAAAAACAACACCGGGAGTCCTTTTTCGATATCGCCGGGCTGTTGGCTGCGAACGAAGAGCTTGCGCCGAAGCTCCCGCCAGAAAGGACTCCCGGTGTTGTTTTTTTACCTCTGCGGCTCTGCGCCTCTGCGGGAGATCTGAACTTTGAATCCGGGGCGGAACGGGCGGCGGAAAGAAACCCAGTTGCACTTGCGCGGGTCAGGCGTTTGACTAGGCCCCATGATCGGGCAGGTTCTCGGGCACTACCGGATCCGGCGGGAGCTGGGTCGCGGGGGGATGGCGACTGTCTACCTCGCGGATACCCCTACGGGGGAGCCGGTGGCGATCAAGGTTCTCCATCCCCACCTGCTCGGGGAGCCCGGGTTCTTCAAGCGCTTTCTGCTCGAGGCGAAGATCGGCCGGGAGATCAAGCACCCCAACGTGGTCCGGACGCTCGATGTGGATGCCATCGAGGTCGAGGGGCAGGCCCACCACTTCCTGGTGATGGAGTACGTCGAGGGGCAGACGCTGCGCTCCTTCCTCGACGAGATGGGGTGGTTCCCGGAAGACCTCTGCCGCCACATCGCCGTCAATGTCGCGAACGCCCTGATCGCGATGCACTCCGCGGGGTTGGTCCACCGCGACCTGAAGCCGGAAAACGTCCTCATCGCCGAGGACGAGACCATCAAGGTGATGGACCTCGGCGTCGCCCGGATGATGGATCAGGCGGTCCGGCTCTCGAAGACCGGGCAGTTCGTCGGGTCGTTGCTCTACGCCGCGCCGGAGCAGTTTCGGGGGAAGGGTGCTGTCATCGACGGCCGGGCGGACCTCTACGCTCTCGGGATGATGCTCTACGAGTTCTCGACGGGAGACCATCCGTTCAACGAAACCGAAGCGGCCGCCGTCATCCAACGCCAGTTGAATGACCTCCCGGACGCCCCCAGCCAGTTGAACCCGCGCGTCTCCCCGTTCCTCGAGGAACTCGTCCTCGGGCTCATCGAGAAGGACCCCGAGAACCGGTTCGCCAGCGCCGGAGCCCTCCTCGAGGCGCTTCAGGAGGGGGAGAAATCCCAATGGTGGAGAGCCCGTTCCAGGGCCATCCGGGCGAAGACCCGGCGACCTCTCCGGCGCATCCGCATCCCTCGTGAGACCGAGTTGCACGGACGTCAGCGGGAGATGGATGCGCTCCTTGCGCTGTGGGCCGACGCGAAGGAGGGAGAGGCTGCCGTCATCCTCCTCGAGGGTGAGGCGGGCATCGGCAAGAGCCGGCTCGTGGACGAGTTCGTCGGCCGTGTCGAGGCCGAGGGCGAGAACTTCAACTTCCTGTTCGGCTGCTACCCCCCGGGCGGCGCGGCCACCGCCGCCGGAGCGTTCTCCACGGCCTACCGGGAGCACCTCGGGGCCGAGGGCCTGACCGCCGCCCTGGAGCGGTATCTGACCGTCACCCCCCTCCTCGTCCCGGGGTTCGCCGCACAACTCAGCGGGGAGCCGCCGCCGGAGGGCATGGAGCCCCTGAACAAGGATTCCATCCAGACGGTCTTCGCCTACCTGACCCGGGGCCTGGCCGCCGAGCGTCCCACCGTGGTGCTGATCGACGACCTGCACTTTGCGCCGGAGGAAGGGCTGGCGCTCTTCGCCTCCCTCTCCCTGGCGGTGCCCGGCCACCGCATCCTCCTGATCGGAGCCACCAGACCGGGCCTTTCCCCGGAGTGGAGCGCCTCCCTCGACCGGTTGCCACACATCCACCATCTCGTGCTCGAGCGGCTCGGCTTCCTGCAGCTCCGGGCGCTGCTCGAGGAATCGCTCGAGTCCGAGCAGCTGGCCGAGGACCTGAGCAGCGAAATCACCCGGCGGTCGGACGGCAACCCCTTCTTCGTGTTCGAGATCCTCCACCAGCTCAGGCAGGAGGAGCGCCTGATTCAGCGGTCCAACGGGCGGTGGAGTCGGGTGGGGGAGGTTCGGGACCTGACGATCCCGTTCTCGGTCAAGGACCTGGTGCAGGCCCGGATCTCCCGGCTCGAGGACGAGGACCGCGACCTCCTCGAAGTCGCGGCGTGCGTGGGCTTCGAGTTCGACCCCCTCCTGGTGACCGGGGCCCTCGGAGTGGGCCGGATTCCGACCCTGAAGCGGCTCGGCCGACTCGAGCGGCAGCATCGCCTGGTGCACTCCTGCGGGCGGCGGTTCGTCTTCGACCACCACCAGGTGCAGGAGTCTCTCTACGACGGTCTCTCGGAGCTCCTCCGCGAGGAGCTGCACGCCCGGCTCGGAGAGGTGCTGGAGCGTCAGGCGCGGCCGGCCGAAGGGGAGGAGGCGAGCCTCTCCGGGCACACCGCGGTGGAGCTCTGCGAGCACTTCCTCCGCGGAGGACGCCGGAGCCATGCGGTGGTCTACCTCGAGCCGGCCCTCGACCACCTCTCGGACGGCATGCAGGTCGCCCAGGCCGCCCACCTGGCGGAGCGATGTCTCGAGGAGTCCGAGGGCATCCCCGGGCCCACGCTGGCGGATGTGCTCTTCAGGCTCGCGGGCTGGATGGAGCATCAGGGTCGCCGGGAAGACGAGGCCCGACGTCTGACCGAGGCGATCGAGGTGGCCGACCGGGAGGGGGAGATCAAGATCTCTCTCCAGGCGCGGATTCGGGCCGGTTTCAACCGTCGGGCGACCGGTCGGATCGAGGAGGCGATCGAGATCCTCGAAGAGGCCCTTTGCATGGCGAGGGAGGCCGGAGAAAGGGCGCGAGAGGCCGAGGTCTACTCCGCCCTGGCGGCCATCCAGGCCGATCAGGGGCGCTACGACGAAGCGAAGAAGAGCTACGAGAGTCATCGACGAACCGCCCGGGAGGCCGGCGACACGCACGGAGAAGCCGGCGCCACGGGCAACCTGGCACTCGTAGCCTGGGAGATGACGCAGTTCGACGAATCCCTTCGCCTGTTCAAGGAGTCCCTGGCGCTGTTCCGAAAGCTCGGCCGTAAGCGCGGCGAGGCATCCGCCATCGGGAACATGGGGCTCGCGCTGAACGGCCTGGGGCGGTTCGAGGAGGCGCTGACCTGTTTCGAGCGTCACCGGGATCTCTCGCGGGAACTCGGCTATCGCCGTGGGGAGGTGATGGCGCTCGGGAATCTCGGCGTGACCTACGGCGCCCTCGGTCTGCTGGCCAAGGCTCTCCAGTCGCTCGAGGCGGACCTCGATATCGGCCCCGAACTCGGGAACCCCATGCACGTCGGCATTACGAACTCCCTGCTCGGGGGGCTCTTCACCGAGCTCGGCGCCTTCTCGCGGGCGCATCAGGCGCTCGACGAGGCGCTGACGATTTTCGAAGGCGTCGGCTATCGGATGGGGCTGGGGGACGTCTGGGAGTACCAGGCCAATCTGGCCAAGGAAGAGGCTCGCACCGACGAGGCCGAGCGGCTCCTGTTCCAGACGATTGAACTTCGCGACGAGATGGGCGCGGCGGGAGGGGTGGCCGAACTCCGATTCCGGCTCGGCGGACTCTACGTCGGCTGCGGGGAATCCGACCGGGCGAGGGAGCAACTCGAGCTGTCTCTCGCCGCTCCCGAGGAGGATTGCGGCCCCGGATGCCTCGTTCTGGCGAACTGTCTCCTCGCGGTGGTGACAGCCGAGAATGTGGACGGCGCGCGGGAGGCTCTCCGGAAGAATGCGGACTTGATTTCGATCTACAACCGGATGGAGGCGAACTACTTCCTCTACCAGGCCGCCGGAGAGGAAGAGGACATCGTCGAGGCCCGCCGCCTGCTCGACTACCTGGTGAAAAACGCACCCGTGGAGTACCAGGAGACCATGGTCGGCAACATCGCCGTCTGCAGGGGAATCCTGATGGCGCGCCCTTGACAGGACGCGTGAATTCTGACCAATTGAGCACTTCGTAACTCGAGAGGAGAGGCGTCGATGCCGTCACCGATTCCGGTCCCGAGGAGGCTCCCGGGTCACTTCGAACGCTTCGAGATCCTGAACCTGAGCCCGAACGTGGTCGTGCTGGAGTTCTATGCCGTTCGTGATCCAGTGGACTCGCGCTACCCGGAGACCGGGCCCGCGGCGGCGTTCATCCTCCCGGGAGACAGCTTCGTGCAGGAACCGCCGGAGTTGCTTCCCGATCCGATCACCATGCCGCAGGTCGTCTCGAGCGAGGTGAGTTTCCAGGGACCCTTCACCATGACGGTAACGGCGCCTCCCGGCATGTTCGTCGCGGAGGTCGTCTTCGAAGTAACCGATTTCGACGTTTGGGAAGCCAGGCCGCGTTTCGTCGCGAGGTAGGGGGACGCCGGCCGGCAAACCGAGGAGAAAAGGAATGCCCAACACCCAGCCGTACGATCCACTCAAGAGACGCCCAGGTCATTTCGAGCGGTTCGAGTTCCTGAACATGAGCGCCACGGACCTCGACATCGCCGCGCTGACTTTCCACGCGGAGGATTCGCAGAACGTGGATGTGTGGATGTTCAGTCTGGCTCCGACGCCGCATCACCTGGCCATGGGGCAGAATTGGGAGGTCGCTCCCGCGCCGGGCTGCGGGGGCGGCAACGCAGACCACTTCACGGCCACCGTGGACTTCACGAACGGGCTCAGCATCCACTACGCCTTCACCGTGCAGAACATGCCGCCGGACGGCTACATCACGGATGTCAGCCTGATGGTCAGCGGGGGGCCGACCACCTTCGTGGGCTTCGGTTTCGTGACCTACATGGCGCCGAACGGCGTGAGTCTGCAGCCTGCGGACATCACCGTGACGCAGCCACATTGACGGACACTCAGTAACCCGCGGACACGTCCACCCGGTGGGGAGGCTCCTCCCCACCGGCCAGGGCGGCGAGGAGTGCGGCCAGGTGCCGCATGCGGTGAGCCTCCACCTCGTGGAGCCAACCTCCCCGGTGGGGGCTCATCACCACCTGCGGCAGGTCCCGGAACGGATAGGCCGACGGCGGCGTGTGCTTCGGATCCCCGTCCCGGCCGGGATAGCGGTACCACACGTCGATGCCCGCGGAGTGCAGGTGCCCGCTTTCTAGAGCGCGGTAGAGGGCCTCCTCCTCGACCACCGGCCCCCGCGCCACGTTGACCAGCACCGCTCCCGCCGGCAGGAGCGCGAGCCTCTCGGCGTCGAGCATCCCGCGGGTTTCCTCGGTCAGGGGCGTGCATACCACCACCACCCGTGCGCGCGGCAGGAGCGAGTCGAGGTCCGCCACGAGGTGAACTTCGGCCGGACCGTCGGCCACGCTCCCCTCCCTCCTCCGGACGGCCATGACCTCCATGTCGAGGGCCGCGAGCAGCCTGCCCAGACGACGGCCGATCGCCCCGTAGCCGATCAGGAGGGCGGTCTTTCCCGCCAGGAGCACGGCGTGGTTGTCCTCCCCGCGACCGGACCAGTGGTCTTTCCGGAGCCTCCCGTCCATCGGGATGACCACCTTGGCCGCGGCGAGCAGCAGGGCCAGGGCGTTCTCCGCGGTCACCACGGCGTTGTGGTGGAGGTTGAAAGCGGTGAGGGCGGGACGCTCGAGCAGGAGTTTCCGGGTCTCCGGAGGAAGCCCGGCGTAGGGGATGACCACCGTCGTGAGCGAGTCCGAGGCGTCGAGTTGCGTAGCGGACGGACGCCCCGCCACCAGGACCTCGAACCGGGCCGGTGAGGGCAATTCGGCGCCGAACGTGACGTCGATGTCGGCGGGGAGGCCGCCGAGGAGGATCTCCCGGTGCTCCTCATCGGGCCGGTCGAGGATGTGGACGGTCGTTCGAGGCATGCCGCAGGGTAGCGTCACAGCCCGGGATCTCCAATGCCGTATCCTGAATGCGACTTGATCTCGATGGGAATCCGGAGATACTGGTCCCAGGGGTTGGTCCCGGGGAACCCATGCCAGAACAGGTGTTGGGACAATACCGCCTGCTCCGTGAGCTTGGCTCCGGAGGCATGGCGATCGTACATCTCGCCGAAGCCATGGCGGACTTGCCGGGTATTCCGGCGGGGACACGCGTGGCGGTGAAGATTCTCCACCCTCGTCTGCTCGAGGAGGAGAACGCCGCGGCGCGCTTCCGCCAGGAGGCGGAGGCCGGGGCCCGCATTCATCACCCCAACGTCGTCCGCACCCTCGACGTCGGCCAGGAGCCCGGCGGGACTTCCGGCCGCCACTACCTGGTGATGGAGTACGTCGAGGGCCAGAGCCTGCGGTCACTCCTCGACGAACTCCGGCGCGTCCCGGAGGATCTCTGCCGCCTGATCGGTCGTGACGTGGCCCGGGCTCTCGTGGCCATTCACCGGGAAGGGATCGTGCACCGCGATCTCAAGCCCGAGAACATCCTCCTCACCGGGGACAACGTCGTGAAGGTCATGGACCTCGGCGTGGCCCTCCTGGTGGACCAGCGGATCCGACTCTCCGCCACCGGGCAGTTCGTGGGCTCGATTTTCTACGCCGCGCCCGAGCAGATCCTCGGCGGCGGCCGCAACCTCGATGCCCGGGTGGACCTCTACCAGCTCGGGCTCCTGCTCTACGAACTGGCCTCCGGCACGCAACCGTTCATGGCCAAGAACATCCGCCAGGCGGTGAGCCAGCTCATCAACAACGACCCCACGCGGCTCTCTGATCTGAACCCGCAGATCTCCGCGTTCTACGAGGAGCTGGCTCACACCCTGATCCAGAAGGACCCCGAGAAGCGTATCGCCACCGCCCATGAGGTGGAGCGGGTCATCACCGATGGGGAGCGATCCTCCTGGTGGTCCGGCCGGTCCTCCGCGATCCGGGTCGAGACGCAGAAGCCCATTCGGCGCGACCGCAGCCCCCGTGAGACCGCGCTGTACGGGCGCGACGGGGAGATGGAAGTCCTCCGGACGGCTTTCGAGCGGGCCCAGGCTGGAAAGGGCCAGGCGATCCTCCTCCGCGGCGAGGCGGGGATCGGCAAGACGCGTCTGGTGGAGGAGTTCGAGGATCGGGTCACCCGGGAGGCCGGGCTCTGTCACTTCCTCGCCGGCTCCTACCGTCGGGGCAGCCTGGCCACGGCCGAAGGCGGGTTCTCCAAGGCCTACCGGGAGCACTTCGGGGCGGGCGTGCTCACCGAGGAACTCGCCGTCCACGTCCAGGGACCCCTCTCCTCATCCCCGCCTTCGCCGCCCTGCTGCGCGGCGAGGACGCTCCGAAGGACGTCGAGCCGCTGACCCCGGCGGCCGTCCGGGCCGTCTTCGCGGAGGTCACCGGTTCCCTCTCGCGGGATCGCACCACCGTGGTGCTGATCGAGGACCTGCACCTCGCCCACGCGGAAGGCCTGGAATTGTTTCTCTCGCTGGCGCAGGCCATCGCGCACCGACGGGTGCTGCTCATCGGCACCGCGCGGCCGAAGCTCGGAGAGGACCAACTCGGAGCGTTCTCCCGGGCCCGCCACTGCCGCGTCCTCACCCCGGCCCGCCTGGAGCCCGACGAGCTTCGCCGTCTCCTGAAGGACGCCCTGGGCTCGAACCGCGTCGCCGACGCCCTGTTCTCACGGATCGCGGTGAAATCCGGCGGCAAGCCGCTCTACGTCTTCGAGATCCTCCGCGGGCTCCGTGAGGGGCAGTTCCTCGGCGAGCAGGCGGACGGCACCTGGGTCACCACCCGCGAAATTCGCGAGCTGACGGTGCCCTCGACGGTGCGCGATCTCGTCCTGTCCCGCGTCGAGGACCTCGACAAGGTCGACCGGCGGATCCTGCAGATGGCCGCCTGCTGCGGTTTCGAGTTCGATCCGGAAGTGCTGGCGGAAGCGCTCTCGATCGACAGCCTGGCCCTCCGGCGCCGTCTGAGCGTGCTGGAGCGGGGCCATCAACTCGTGCGCTCGAAGGGCAGCACCTGCTCCTTCGACGACCACCCCCTGCAGGAGGCGCTCTACGAGGCCCTCTCCCCGATGGCGAAGCGGCGGTTCCACGCCGGTCTGGGACAGGCCGTCGAGCGGCGGACCTCGGCCGACACCTGCGAGTTGTCCAGTCTCTCCGGGGAGGTCGCGGTCGAACTCTGCCGGCACTACTTCCGGGGAGGGACGCCGCGGGCCGGAGCCCGGTACTTCGACACCGCCGTGGACCACCTGGCGGCCGCCAACCTGAACGGACCCGCCGCCGACCTGATGGAGCGCGCCCTCGACTCCCGGGGCCTGCTCTCGGGGGCCCGTCGCGTCGAGATCCTGCTCCGGCAGGCGGGGCACCTCGACCTCCTCGGCTGGCGGGAAGAAGAGGCGGAGGGCCTCTCCCGGGCCCGCGAACTGGCGGACGACATCGGCCTGCCGGCGCTCCGCGCCCGCGCCCATCGCCGGAGCGGCGCCTATCACCGGAGGGTGGCGGAGTACGGCCGCTCCCGCGAGCACCTGACCCTCGCCTCCCAGTTCGCCCGGGCCGCCGGAGACGGACGGGAAGAAGCGGCCGCGGCCGGCGACCTCGGCATCGTCGCCTGGCGGGAGGGTCGTTTCGACGAGGCGCGCGAGTGCCTCGAGCGGGCCATGCTCCTGGCCGCCCGCGAGGGCTACCGCCCGGCCGAGGCTCTGTACCGCGGCAATCTCGGGCTGGTTCACCTCGCGCAGGGGCGATGCGAGGAGGCCCGACTTTCCCACGAGAGCTTCCTCGACTTCGCCCGGGAGCACGGCGACCGCCGCAATGAGGCCCTGCACACCGGCTACCTCGCGGATGTGTATTGGGCCATGGGATGCAACGAGCAGGCCCTCGAACACTACGAGCGCTCCCTCGCCCTCGCCCGCTCCCTCGGCGACCGCCGCGGAGAGGGCGTCGGCTACCTCCGCTTCGGCCTGCTGTTCCCCGAGATCGGGAAGCGGCAGAGCGGACTCGAGCACCTCGAAGAGGCCCGCGAGGTCTTCAAGCAGACGTCCTTCCGTGTCGGCGAGGCCGCGGCCCTCCACGGCATCGGGGCCGTGGCGGAGGCTGACGGTCGCCTTCAGGACGCGGAGCGCTACTACGAGGAGAGCCTGACCGAGCGCCGCGAGATCGGCAACCGCGTCGGCGTGGCCGAGAGCCTCCTCGACCTCGGCCGCCTCCACGGCCGTATGGACCGCCCCGGCGCCGCCATGCGCGAACTCGTCGAGGCCCAGAGCATCGGCCGTGAACTCGACTGGCCCCAGACCACCGTCCTCGCCGTCGGCTACCTTGCCCTGATCGAGCGCGGCGACGTCAACTACGCCGGCCGGATGCTCGAGCGCGAAGAGAGCCGCCTGAGCCGCCGCGACCTGATGGAGGCCCACTACGTCCTCCACCGCGCCTCCGGCGGCGACCGCCACCTGAAGTCAGCCCGTCTGGCCCTGGACGAACTCGTGGCGAATTCCCCCCCGGAGTGCCGGGAAGAGATGCGAAAGAGCGTGCCGCTACACCGCGAGATCATTACGGCATGTGGGGATTGAGCCTGAGCCGTTCCAAACCGCGTCCACCGACCCTGCCACCTCCGCCTTGTGATTGCGCGTTCGACTGGCCCCTCCTGAATTCGTCCCCTTCCCCCAAAATCCAACCAGG
>SWCD01000701.1_pt1 | contig 22171 bp, 20 predicted proteins | sample 4693011 | NCBI WGS metagenome assembly SWCD01 (sample SAMN10267278, study PRJNA491770) | bioreactor metagenome | isolation source: DHS bioreactor inoculated with marine | place: Japan: Omine Ridge, Nankai Trough | reverse complement strand
CGGGCATCGATCATTGGATCCACGCCCGCGGCGAGGGGGTCGGCCGGGGTCTGCGCCGCGTCACTCTCGGCGGGGAGGATCCCGGCGCCCTCGGCGTGGATGCAGATCGTCTCGTTGTCTTCATTGGTGAGGTAGCACCGCGACGCCCCGCCCGAGAGCCGCGTGGCCACGTGACCGTTGACCCGGAACCGCGGGGCCTCGGGCGTGCCCTCCTCGACGATCGTGATCGTCGCCCCGTTGGCCATGCTGGCAACCGTCGTGGTCTGGCCGTTCGCCGACTCGCTGGACACCGTGCAGGCGCGCAGGAAATTCCAGTTCGGGTGGTCGGGGTTGCGGTATTCGCACTCCACCTGCGCCTGTGCGACGGCGGCGGCAGGCGGGTACGCGACCAGCAACAGGACCAGGGCGAAAACGAAGTGGAACGGGCGCACGTCGGGACCTCCTAGTTTGCCGCGGTATTTGCGCGGGTTCGGGCCGGCTTGTCAAATGCCCGCGCCCGCGGCGCTTGGCCGACGGAAGGAACGCAGGACCCGGGCGCCGAGCGATCACGGCGATGTGATCCCTGCCTGGCGAGCGCGGCCTGCAATCCTGCCGCGGCGCGCCGGTCGGCCCGGACGCGGTGTCGCCCACCCGATCCTGCGCCCGCCGGCCCGGCCCTGTCGCGGTGCTGTCGTGGCCCTGTCGTGGCCGGCAGTTTCGCATCGCTGCGGGCGGCGGCCAGGGGCGCGACGCGCGACCGGGGCGCGGGGAGCCTCGCGCGCGCAAAGCGGCGGTGCTGCGGTTCTTTTTCTTTGACCCGCCTGCGACCTTCGCTTAGCACGGTCGGGCCGCCGGAACCGGTGGCGCATTCTCGGGGCGGGGTGAAACTCCCCACCGGCGGTGACAGCCCGCGAGCGGTCGCGCCCTGGCGCGATGTCAGCAGATCCGGTGAAATCCCGGAGCCGACGGTGAAAGTCCGGATGAAAGAGAATGGCGAGACGCGGGCCCCGGGGGTACGCGCGCTTGTCCTGTCTGCCTTCGAGTGAGCGAATGCGAACAGAAAGGACAGTGGCCATGGCCCTCACAGTTTCCGAACCCGCCCGCGCCGCGGGGCTCATGGTGGCGGCGGGGCTGTTGTTCGCGCTGGTCAACACCGCGCTTCAGGGCGCGACGATGATGGCCGGCGCCGGCTCGCGCGCCGTGACCTTCTGGCAATACCTGATCGCGCTCGCGTTCTTCCTGCCGTGGATCTGGCAGAACCGACGGGCGGCGCTGGCCACGCGCCAGTTCGGCCTGCATGTGGTGCGGGTCGTGCTCGGGGCAATCGGGGTGCAGCTGTGGGTGCTGGGCCTCGCGCATGTGCCGATCTGGCAGGCGATCGCGCTGATCCTGCTGTCGCCGTTTTTCGTCACGCTCGGCGCCGGGGTGGTGCTTGGCGAAACGGTGACCCCGGCCCGCTGGGGGGCGGTGCTCATCGGCATCGTCGGCGGCGCGATCATCCTCGAACCCTGGTCGGACCGGTTCCAGCTTGCAGCCCTGCTGCCGATCGGGGCGGCCGCTTTCTGGGCCGCCTCCTCGGTGGCGACGAAGCGCCTCACCAACGCCGACGGTGCGGCGACGATCACCATCTATCTGCTGTTGCTGCTGACGCCGATCAACTTCGTCCTGGCCCTCGGCCCCGGCTTTTCCCTGCCCCAGGCGGCGGTCTGGATGGTGGTGGTGGCGGGGGTGCTGAGCGCCGGGGCGCAGCTTGCGCTGGCGCGGGCCTACACCCTGGCGGATGCGGCCTTCCTGCAACCTTTCGACCATCTGAAACTGCCGTTCAACGTCGCCCTCGGCCTCGCGGTCTTCGGCTTCGCGCCGACCGGATCGATGTGGATCGGGGCCGGGATCATCATCGCCGCCAGCGCCTACCTCCTGCAAAAGGAAAGCGTCAGGGCGCGGGTCGGCTGAGGCCTGCGGATCCGGCCGGCAAGCCGCTCACGGCCGGGTCGACGGCGGTGGGTGCAGGGCCGCGCAACGCTGTGCGAGAGCCCACACCCCGAAGCCGCGCCCGCCCCTCCCCTTCTTCGGTCCGGAAATACCTCGGGGCGTTAGAGGGGCAGCGCCCGCATCGCGCCGGACCTGCGCGCCGTGCGGCGCTCAATGGAAACCGGGCGCAGGGCAGACCCCGCGCCCGGTCAGATAACCTGGTTTGGTGCAGACCTCAGGCCTCGATCGCCTTTGTCTCGACGTCATTCGTCGAGGCGATCTCGATCCGGCGCGGTTTCAGCGCCTCGGGCACTTCGCGCACGAGGTCGACATGCAGCAGGCCGGTCTCATGGGTGGCACCGGTCACGCGCACATGTTCGGCGAGCTGGAAGCGGCGCTCGAAGGCGCGGGTGGCGATCCCGCGGTGCAGATACTTGCGGCCGGTGTCGTCGGCCGCCTTGCGGGCCGAGATCACAAGGGCGTTTTCCTTCACTTCGACACCGAGCTCGGCATCGGTGAAGCCCGCGACCGCGACGGTGATCCGCCAGGCGTCGTCGCCGGTCTTCTCGATGTTGTAGGGCGGGTAGCTCTCGCGGCTCACGTCTTTTTCGAGCACCCGGTCCATCATTTCGGCGAGCTGGTCGAAACCGACGGTGGCACGGTAGAGCGGCGTAAGGTCAAAATTGCGCATGGGTCATCCTCCTTTGAGCGACAACGTTTTCAGGTGCCTTCCCAAAGGGACAGGCGGTGGCCGGACCCGGCATTCGGCGTCCGTCTTCCTCAGGTAGGGGGAAATCGCCGTCCGTCAAGGCCCCGGCGGGCGGAGGAACTTCGCCCCGGTCGCGCCCCGGTCGCGGTTGCCCGGGGCGAGGCGGCGGGGCGTCACCTCGGTGCGCGGAAACACCCCATCGCCGGTCGCGAAGGCGCGGCGCAGGATGTCGACCGCGGCGATCAGATCCATGCCGTAGCCGATGCCCGCCCCGCCCGACGAAACCAGCGAGACGATCCGGGCCGGCGAGGTGGAGCGGTCGAAGACCGGGGCGCCGGAGGAGCCGTGGGTGACGTCGCAGTCGAAGGCGACCAGGCCGGGGCTGCGGTCGATCACCGAACATGTCGCCTGGCGCGAGGGCGCCTCGGCCCGTCCGGCGCCGTAGGACACCAGGCTCAAAGCGCTGCCCGGGCGCGGCAGCGGCGCCACCCGGAAGGGCGCGGCGGTGGCGGCGGGGATGGCACGGGCGAGCTCCACAAGAGCGACGTCGGCGGCAATGTTCGCCGCCGTCACCCCGTCGCCGCTGCGGTAGTCGGGGTGGACCACGGCGCGCGCCACCTCGGCTTGCGCCACCGCCTGCCCGTCGCTCAACCCGGCACGGAAGCGCAAGTCCCCGAGGTCGTCTCGGGTCCGGGCGCCGTCGAGGCAGTGGGCGGCCGTAAGCACCTGGTTCGGCGCGATGAGCACGCCGGTGCAGAAACCGTTCGCGCCGAGATCGAGCCGGCCGACGGCTTCCCAGCCGAGGAGATCTCCGCGCAGGGTGAGCCTGTCGAGCTGGGCGGGGCCCGCCGCCAGCGGCAGCGCGAGACCGGCGAAAACCAGCAGCGCGGCGAGGACTGGGCGCATCGGCTCGACCCTCGCTCAGGGCCGGATGAACTTGGCCCCGGTCACGGCACCCGGATCGGTCCGCCGGACCACCGCCGCGGGGGCACGGACCTGGCCGAAGACGCCGTCACCGGCTCCGAGCAGAGCCAGCAATTCGGCCAGCGGCGCTTCGAGATCGGTGCCGAGCGACACTTTCTGATCGCCCACTTCCCCCTTCGCCGACACCACCGAGATGATCCGGGGGGCGCCTTGCGACAGGTCGAAGACCGGCGCGCCGGAGGAGCCGAAATCGACATCGCAATCGAGCACCAGCGTGCTTTCGACGCGACCGAGCACGTGGCAGGTATCCTGCATCGAGGGCATCTCGGCGCGGTCATGGGCATAGGAAACCACACCCACTTCGCGCGACAGGAACCGGCGCCTGCCGGTCTCATAGGGAAGAATCGCGCCATTGCGGATCGGCCGGTCGAGCTCGATCACCGCCAGGTCGACGGCCCGGTGGCTCTGGTCGTCGATGTAGCCGGGATGCACGACCAGACGACGCGCGCCGCGGTAGGCCGCCGCCCGCCCGCCGCGCCAACCGGCGAGAAACTCGATCTCGTCGGGACGCGCGAGGCTGCCGGTCGCATGGTCGAAGAGGCAATGGCCGGCGGTCAGCACCAGGTTTTCCGCGATCAGGGCCCCGGTACAGAAAGCGCGCGTGCCGATGTCGAGCCGGCCGACGCCTTCCCAACCCCGGCTGTCATCCGCGGTCGCGAGGCTCTTGAGATCGGACCCGCCGGCGATCGCGGGCAGGGCAACGGCGAGAAATGCCGTGAGAAAAACGAAACGTCCAACCATGCCCATTCCCTGCGTGTCGGTCCGGCCTCGCCTAGCAGGAAGTTTGGGCGAGAATGTGGCGTTGGGCCGCCGGCCGGGCCCGGGTCAGCCGGCGCATTGCGGTCGTGTTACGGGCCTCCGCCACGAGGCTCGCGACCCGGAAGAGACCGGGCGCCGGCCGCCTTTCATGAACGGAAGGTTAACGGAGATGACCCGCTATCAAATTGATATGGTTCGATTTAATCTGCCGTCGGGAGGGTCGGTTTCCTAGGAAACCGGGGGGGCGAGGGCGTGTGCCGAGGGGCGCGCGCGTTGAGCGAGCCCATCGTCGGGGGGCTGTTGACCAGGGGGGCGCAGCGCCAGGCGCGCAATCGCCCGGAAAAGCGCAGGCAGGCCAGGGGCGGTCGGGCGACGCGGACCGGAGCGACTTCCTCGCGCTGTCCGAAAGGCGGATCGGCCCTGCCGGGAAATCGCCGCAGCCGCAAAACAGCGGGCAAGGCCCCTGCCCCCCGCGCTACCCCAGCTTCGCCGGTTTCGGCCCGCCCGTCGCCCAGTCGAGCAGTTCCACCGTGTGGACCACCGGCAACGCGGTGCCGGACCCGATCTGGACCATGCAGCCGATGTTGCCGGCGGCGATCAGCTCCGGGCCCTGCGCTTCCAGCGTCGCCACCTTGCGGGTCTTGAGCTCGGCCGAGATCTCCGGCTGCATCAGGTTGTAGGTGCCTGCCGAGCCACAGCAGAGATGCGGGTCGGCCGGTTCGACCACCTCGAAACCTGCGCGCCGCAGCAGCGCCTTGGGCGCGTTGGTCACTTTCTGGCCGTGCTGGAGCGAACAGGCGGCGTGATAGGCCACCCGCAGCCCCATGTCCGCTTCCGGCAGCCCCAACTCGTCGAGAAACTCGGTGACATCCTTCGCCAGGGCCGACACTTTCGCGGCATCCGCGGCCAGCGGATCGCCCCGGAACATGTGGCCGTAATCCTTCACCGTCGTGCCGCAGCCGGAGGTGTTGATGATGATCGCGTCGAGCCCCTCGCCCAGCACCTCGGCCATGAAGGCGCGGATGTTGCGCCCGGCACTGGCCTGCGCATCGGCCTCGCGCCCCATGTGATGGGTCAGCGCGCCGCAGCACCCCATGCCCTTCGGCACGACGGTTTCGACGCCGAGGCGGGTGAGCAGGCGGATGGTGGCGTCGTTGATATCCGTGTCCAGGGCCTTCTGGGCGCATCCCGTCATCAGCGCGACGCGCTTCTTCCGGTCCGGCACCGCGAAGGTCTGCGGCCGGTCGTTGGGGCTCGGGGGCGGCAGACGTGCCGGGGCCATGTCGAGCATCGCCCGGAGCCGCGCGTCCGGCATCAGCCGCTTGAACGGCCGGCCGAGACGGGCGAGCCGGAGCGACAGGCGGAACCGCCCGGGGTACGGGATCACCAGCGCCAGCACCCGGCGCAGGAGCCGGTCCATCAACGGGCGCCGATAGGTCGTCTCGATATGGGCGCGGGCGTGATCGACGAGATGCATGTAGTGCACCCCCGAGGGGCAGGTGGTCATGCAGGCGAGGCAGGAGAGGCAGCGGTCGATATGGGTGACGGTGCGCGCATCTGCCGGACGGCCCTGCTCCAGCATGTCCTTGATGAGGTAGATCCGGCCGCGCGGACTGTCGAGCTCGTCGCCGAGCACCTGGTAGGTCGGACAGGTGGCGGTGCACATGCCGCAATGTACGCAGGACCGCAGGATTTGATTGGCGCGCTCGATGCCGGGGTCGCGGAGCTGCTCTGGCGTGAAGAAGGTCTGCATCTATGCCCCCATCAGGCCGGGGTTCAGAATGCCCCGCGGGTCGAACCTCTGTTTCAGCCCGCGGGTGAGCGCGGCCAGCGGCGCGGGTTGGGGCGGGAAGACGTCGAGCGTCTCGCGAAGGGCCAACGGTGCTTTCACCAGGGTCACGTGCCCGCCGCCCTGTGCAGCGACGCTCTCGCGCAGCGCCCGCAGCAGGGCGCCGGCGCCGGCCGCCTCGTCCGCTTCGCGCCCGGTCCCTGCGCCCGTCTTCGGATTGTCCACGAGATCGTCGGCGCGTGCGCCGATCCAGATCAACCCGCCGCCCCAGTCGGCCTGGGCGCGGCAGTCGCGCGTTTGTGCGAGGCGCTCGAGGTGGGCGGCCATCCGACCGGCCGGAACATGGGCACGCATCACGACCGGCAGATCGGACATCGGCTCGGCATCGCGCACCGCCCGCCAGCGGGCGCGGGACGTTTCCGGCGCCAGCGCCTCGACCTCGCCGAAACCCGCCAGGACCTCGGTGAGCCGCCCGGCCCGGTAGGCGACGGATGCCTCGTAGCCTTCGATCCGGATCAGCACCGCGCAGGCGCCGCCCGGCGCGACGCCGGTGCAGGCCGCACCCGAGACATCCCAGGGGGTGTTGATCGACGCGCGCATCGCCGCCCCGGCGGGCTCCGCGGTCAGCCCCTGGATCACCAGCGTGGTTTCGGTTTCGGGCACCGGCAGCACCTTCAGGCTCACCTCGGTCAGCACCCCGAGGGTGCCCCAACTGCCCGCCATCAGCTTCACAAGGTCGTAGCCGGTGACGTTCTTCATCACCCGGCCGCCATTCTTGAGCACCCGCCCCGCCCCGTCGACGAACCGCGCACCGAGGGCGAAATCGCGCGCCGCCCCGACCTGAACGCGGCGCGGGCCGGAGACATTCGCCGCCACCACGCCGCCGATGGTGGGGGTGCCGGTGGTGCCGAGCAACGGGCGGTGGTCCATCGGCTCGAAGGCCAGCCGCTGGCCCTCGGAGGCCAGCAGCGCCTCGACCTCGGCCAGGGGCGTGCCGGCGCGCACCACCAGGGTCAGCGCCCCCGGCTCGTAGAGCTCGACGCCGGTGATCGCGACGTCGAGGATTTCGCCCACCACCGGCCGGCCGACATCGCGCGTGCCGCCGCCCTGCACTTTCAGCGGGCCCTGCGCTCCGCGGATCGCTTCGGCCAGCTCTGCCTCGCTCGTCACTTTCATCGTCTTCGGTCCGGAAATACCTTCGGGGGGTCCGGGGGGCAGACGGCCCCCCGGCGCGTCAACCTCTCCGCCCCGCGCTCGCGTCGAGCGGGAACACTTTCGCCGGGTTCAGCACCCATGTCGGGTCGAACACATCCTTCACCTGCATCTGGATCTCGAGATCCTCCGCGCCGTATTGCGCGGTCATGATCTCGCGTTTCTCGACGCCGACGCCATGCTCGCCGGTGAGACAGCCGCCGACCTCGACGCAGAGCTTGAGGATATCGGCGCCCAGCGCCTCGGTCTTTTCGAGATCGCCCGGCCGGTTGGCGTCGTAGAGGATCAGCGGGTGCATGTTGCCGTCGCCGGCGTGGAAGACATTGCCGACCTGCAGCCCCACCTCGGCCCCCATCTCGCCGATCCGCCGCAGGACCTCCGGCAGCCGGTTCACCGGAATGGTGCCGTCGAGGCACATGTAGTCGTTGATCTGGCCCATCGCGCCGAAGGCGGTCTTGCGCCCTTTCCAGATCTTCTCGCTTTCCGCCGCCGACCCGCTCTCGCGGATCTCCACCGGGTCATGGGCGCGGGCGATCTTCACGATCCGGCCGAGCTGGTCGTCGATCTCGGCGTCCGAGCCCTCGACCTCGACGATCAGCAGGGCCTCGCAATCGGGATAATCGGCGTGGACAAACGCGTCCGCGGCCCGGATCACCAGCCGGTCCATGTATTCGATCGCGACCGGCAGGATGCCGGACTTGATGATGTCGGAGACGCAGGCCCCGGCGCGTTCGGCGCTGTCGTAGCCGATCAGCACCGGCCGTGCCCCCTCGGGCTTGGCGAGGATGCGCAAGGTGGCCTCGGTGACCACGCCCAGCTGGCCCTCGGAGCCGCAGACCAGACCGAGCAGATCCAGCCCGCCGGCGTCGAGATAGCCGCCGCCGATCTCGACGATTTCGCCGTCGGCCATGACCATCGTCACCCCCATCAGGTTGTTGGTGGTCACGCCGTATTTGAGACAATGCGCCCCGCCGGAATTCATCGCGATATTGCCGGCGATGGCACAGGCGAGCTGCGACGACGGGTCGGGGGCGTAGAAGAAGCCGTTCTGTTCCACCGCCCCGGTGACCGAAAGGTTGGTGCGGCCCGCTTCGACGCGGATGAAGCGGTTGTCGTAGTCGGTCTCGAGCACCCGGTTCATCCGGGCAATGCCGAGCAGGACCGCGTCGGCCGTCGGCAGGGCACCGCCCGACAGCGAGGTGCCGGCGCCGCGCGGCACCACCGGCACGCCCTCCTCGTGGCAGATCCGCAGCGCTTTCGAGACCTCTTCGGTCGAGGCCGGCAACACGGCGCAGAGCGGCGGGCAGCGATAGGCCGCGAGCCCGTCGCATTCATAGGCGCGCAGCTCGATCCCGTCGTCGATGACGCCGCGCGTGCCCAGTGCGTCGCGCAACCTGGCGACGATGCGCGGCTTGTTCGCCAGAACGCCCTGGTCGGGCTGTGGCATCTGCATGGCCGGTTCTCCTCCCTCTGACGCGCCATTTGAGCGTGTCGTGGGCGGCAGTGCAAGGCTGCTGTCGCGGCCCCCGATCCCGGCCAGACGCGCGCGGCGCTGGTACCGGGAGAACCGTGGCGCACGCCGGTTTCGCGGCCCCGGTAGCGCGGTGGTCGTCGGGGCCGCAACGGGCCCCGGCATCCCGCAGCGCGGGGCGCGCGGGCGGCCGGCGCCGGCCGGCCTGTCTCCGCCGGGGACCCGGTCAGCCGGTCGGGATGATGACGATCTCGACCCGGCGGTTCTGCGCCCGGCCTTCGGGGGTGAGGTTGGAGGCGACCGGCTGGTCCTCGCCGCGGCCGATCGAGGTCACCCGGCTGGGCGCCACGCCCTGGTTCAGCAGAACTCTGCTGACCGAAGCGGCACGTTGGCGCGAGAGATTGAGGTTGTAGCTCGCCGCGCCCTGGTTGTCGGTATGGCCGATGACCTGGACGTTGCTCTTGGGATATTTGTTCAGGTGTTTGGACAGCACGCGCAGGTCGGCCCGGATCGACGGGGTCAGAGTGGCGCTGTCGGTGGCGAACAGGATATCCTGCGGCATGGTCACGATCAGCGACGAGCCGGTGTTGACGACGCCGATGCGGTTGTCACCGAAACCGGCGCGCAGCTCGCCGGCCTGAACATCGAGCGATTGGCCGATCGCACCGCCGACAATGGCGCCGCCGACGGCGCCGACCGCCGCCCCGGCCGGGCGTCCGGTGAGAATGCCACCGAGAAGACCGCCGGCGACCGCGCCGGTGGCGGCACCGGTGTTCTGCCGGGGGCCGGTGTCGGTGCAGGCGGCAAGGGCAAGGACCGCAGCGAGCGGCAGGACGAGGGCTGTCTTGAGATGGGGCATTGGTGTCTCCCGGGGCGCGTGTTTGAGCAGGTTCTGGCGCACTCTAGCGGGTTTCGGCCCCGGTACCAGCGCCGACGCGGCGCAAGACGCTGTTTTCGCGGGAAACCGCCTGTGACGAAGCGGCGCTCAGGCCTCGGCGCGCGCCGCCTCCCAGGCCAGCAGGGCGCGCTTGACCTTGAGGCCCCAGTGATACCCGCCGAGCGCACCCGACTTGCGCAGCGCCCGGTGGCAGGGAATGATCCAGCTCACCGGGTTTCGGCCCACCGCGGTGCCCACCGCGCGCACCGCCTTCGGCCGGCCGATGGCGCCGGCGATCTCGGAATAGGTGGTGACGTGACCGGTCGGGATCGAGATCAGCGCCTCCCAGACCTTGATCTGGAACGGCGCACCGATCATGTGCAGCCGCGCCTCGCCGCTCTGGCCGAACACGACATCGACCTCGGGGCGGAGTGCTGCCGGGTCTTCGACGAAATCCGCGTTCGGCCAACGGGCGCGCATGTCTTCCATCGCCGCCTCGGCGCCGACCTCGGCGGCGAAGGCGAGGCCGCAGATGCCGCGGTCGGTCGCCATCACCAGGGCGCGGTCGAAGGGGCTGTCGAACCAGCCCCAGCGAATCGCGAGCCCGGCGCCGCCCCTGGCGTATTCGCCGGGGCTCATCGCCTCCCAGCGCAGGAACAGATCGTGCAACCGTCCGCCGCCGGACAGCCCGACCGCGTCGGCCGTCTCGAGCGTGGTGAAACTGCGCGCGAGCAGCTCCTTGGCGTGATCGAGCGCGAGGAACTGCTGGTACCGCTTCGGGCTCACCCCGACCCAGGTGGAAAACACCCGTTGGAAATGGGCCGGGCTCATGTGGACGGCGCCGGCGATCTCTTCGAGCGACATCGCCGGTCCACCTTCGTCGATCGCGTCGATGGCGCGGCGGATCACCTGGTAATGGTATTGGCCTTCCGGGGTCGTGTGGTCCTGGGCGGTCATGGCTGTCTCCTTCGATGATCGGAGACTAGGCGGCCAGGCGCAGGCCGGCGACCCGATTCCTGCGGGTTGTGGCCGGGCGGGGGAAGCCGCTTCGAAGCGGCTTGCAACGCGGTTTCGAAACCGCGTTTCACCGCCGCGCCGATATCGCATCGATGGCAGCGGCGACCGCCTCCTCGATGCTGAGGTCGGAGGTGTCGATCACCACCGCGTCGTCGGCCGGCTTGAGCGGCGCCACCGTGCGGGCGCTGTCGCGGGCATCGCGGGCTTTGACGTCTTCGAGCACCGCGTCGAAATCGGTCACATGGCCGCGCGCGATCAGTTCGCGCAGACGGCGTTCGGCGCGGACCTCGGCACTCGCGGTCACGAAAAGCTTGGCCGGGGCTTCGGGGCAGATCACCGTACCGATGTCGCGCCCGTCGAGCACGGCGCCGCCGGCGCGGGCGGCGAAGGCACGCTGGAAGTCGACGAGGGCCGCGCGCACCTCCGGCTCGACCGCAACCTGGCTCGCCGCCCTGGCGACCTCCGGGGTCCGCAGACCCTCGGCCGCGAGGTCTTCGGCGGTGAGCGCGCGCGCCGCCTCGACCGGCTCGGCGCCGGCGAGCACCTTCGCCCCGACGGCGCGGTAGAGCAGTCCGGTGTCGAGATGAGCGAAGCCGAAATGCTGCGCCACCGCCTTCGAGATCGTCCCCTTGCCGGCCGCCGCCGGGCCGTCGATTGCCACGGTGAAACTCATCTTTTCTCCCTCGGGCCAAAGGCCGCTTCGAAGGCGCGCGCCGAGACCACGAACAGCACCGCCGTGATCGCGAACCGCAGGGCCTGCGCTTTCGCGACGGTGAAGCCGCTCGCCGCCTGCGCCATCTCGGGCGTCACCGCTCGACGCTGGAGCATTGCCGCCACTTGCGCATTTTCCAGCATCTCGAAAGCGAAATAGAACAGCGGGATCAGGCCGAGGGCGAGCGCGAGCACCAGGCTCCAGCGCTGGGCCAGCAGGTAGGCCGAGACCGCGAGCGTGCCGGTCAGGGTCACCGCGAAGAGCGTGTCGAGCGCGCGGTGGGGCCCGAGGTAGAGCGCGCGCGCCTCGTCGCTGAGCACCTCGTTGTAGACCGCGACATAATCGTAGGAATAGCCGGAGATCAGCACGTCGAACACGTCGAGCCCGTCGGTGGCCTGTTGCAGCTCGGGGATCGTCCAGACGCGCAACAGCGCCAGCGCGCCGACGGCACCGGTCAGGAAGACCAGAAGAAGGATCCGCCCGGGCGTCATCCGGGCCTCCGGCGACGGGGTTGCGGGCAGGCTCGGGGGCGGGCTCGGGGACGGGCTCGGGGACGGGGCGGCGGCGATGGCCGGACTCGCGCGCGCGCCGCCAGCTGCAGCGCGGGGCTGAGCCAGAGGGCGCGCGCCGCCGTCACCGGTTGGTCCTCTCGATCCGGGCGCCCAGCCCCGCCATCAGCGGCTCGAAACCGGGAAAGCTGGTGGCGATCGGCGCGCCGTCATCGACGCTCACCGGGTTTTTCGCGGCCATCCCGGCCACCATGAAGCTCATCGCGATCCGGTGGTCGAGCCGAGCGGCTGCGGTGCCGCCGCCGGGCATCCCGCCGGGGCCCATCCCCCGGACATGGAGGAAATCCTCGCCCTCCTCGATGGTCACGCCGTTGGCCTCGAGCCCGCGTGCCATCGCGTCGATCCGGTCGCTTTCCTTCACCCGCAGTTCCTTGACCCCGACCATTTCGGTTGTCCCGGTGGCGAAAGCGGCGACGACGGCGAGCACCGGGTATTCGTCGATCATGCTGGCGGCCCGCTCGGGGGGCACGCGGATGCCCCGCATCGCGGGCGAATACCGCGCGCGCAGGTCGGCGACCGGCTCGCCGCCCTCTTCGCGCGGGTTCTCGTATGTGAGATCGGCGCCCATTTCGCGCAGCGTGTCGAACAGCCCCGCCCGGGTCGGGTTGAGCCCGATGCCCGGCACCAGCACATCCGAGCCCTCGGTGATGAGCGCCGCGCAGACCGGGAAAGCGGCCGAGGAGGGATCGCGCGCGACCGCGATGGTCTGCGGCCGAAGCTCCGGCTGGCCGGTGAGGGTGATGACCCGGCCTTCGTCGGTGTCTTCGACGCTGATCTCGGCGCCGAAACCCCGCAGCATCCGCTCGGTGTGGTCGCGGGTGGCCTCTTTCTCGATCACCACAGTCTCGCCCGGCGCGTTCAGCCCGGCGAGCAGGACGGCGGACTTGACCTGAGCCGAGGGCACCGGAGTGGCATAGCGCACCGGCACCGGCTCGGCCGACCCGACGATGGTCATCGGCAGGCGGCCGCCGGATCGGCCATGTGCGGTGGCGCCGAACAGAGCGATCGGATCGGTGATCCGGGCCATCGGGCGGGAGCGCAGGCTGGCGTCGCCGGTGAAGGTGGCCGTGATCGGGCTGGTGGCCATCGCGCCCATGATCAGGCGCACGCCGGTGCCGGCATTGCCGCAGTCGATCACGTCGTCGGGCTCGGCAAAGCCCCCGACCCCGACCCCGTGGAGACGCCATTCGCCCTCGCCCAGCCGTTCGACTTCGGCTCCGAAAGCGCGCATGGCGGAAGCGGTGCCGAGCACATCCTCGCCTTCGAGGAGGCCGGTGATACGGGTCTCGCCGACACTGAGCGCGCCGAGGATCAGTGCGCGGTGGCTGATCGACTTGTCGCCGGGCACCAGTGCCTCGCCCCTGAGCGGGCCGGCGCGCCGGGAGGTCATCGGGATCGGGTGGCCGTGGCCGGACATGCGGTTACCTCGTTTTGGTAACGCGCTGATACCGCAGGGCGTTTCTGCGGTCCATGATTTTGAAGGTTTGCCGGTGGCGCGAGAGCGGTGCGGGGCGTCGCGGCAGGGTGCGACCGGGTTCTGGGCCTGCGATTTGACCCTGCTAGTTTCCTAGGATACCGCCCCCGGTTTCCTAGGAAACCGACCGTTTCGGCTGAGGTGTTTCCTGCATGAAATCAATTATTTACGGCGGCCCCCCGAAAAACCAACGGGTCGGCCCGTTAACCTCCCCGCGCGCCGCCGCGCACTGGCCGGCTTCCGGCCGCACGCCCGGCAGCGTCCCGCCCGCGACCGCTCGGCCGCCCCGGCGCGCCGGCAAGAAAAAGGGCCGGGCCCCCGAAGGAGCCCGGCCCGGTCACATGTTCGCGGCGATCAGCCGAAGATGTCGGCGGTGATACCCGCGTACCAGCCGACCGATTCCTCGAAGGTTGCCTTGCGCAGATCGGCAGGTTCGCCGACTTCGCTGATGAAGCTGCCGACCGAGGCGATCTTTTCGCCGTTCGATTCGTACGAGGCACCAACCTTCACCCCGTCATCGGTGGCCAGCAGCGACCAGCAGGTGTTGGAGTACTTGGCCGGGAACACGCGGCTGCCGATGAGCTCGCCGCGGATCGCCATCGCCGCGACCTTGGCCTGCGAGTTGGCCGAGAAACCCGACTTCGGCATGTCGCCCTGGGCCGAGGCATCGCCGAGCACGAAGATGTTCTCGTCGATCTTCGACTTCATGTTGTCGGGCAGCACCGGGGCCCAGTTGCCCTCGGTCACACCGGCGATGCCGGCGATCTTGCCTGCCATCTGGCCGGGGATCACGTTGACCACGTCGGCCTTGATCATCTCGCCGTCGAGATCGACTTCCATCGTCGCCGGATTGACCGTGATGTTGCCGGTGCCGAAATCCGGGCCGACCCATTCGACCATGCCGGCGTAGTGGCGGTTCCAGCCGTCGCGGAACAGGCCCTCTTTCGAGAACTTGTCCTTCGGGTCGAGCACCATGATCTTGGCGGTCGGGTTGATGTTGGTCATCAGGTGGGCGATCATCGAAACCCGCTCGTAGGGTCCCGGCGGGCAGCGGTAGGGGTTGGGCGGCGCGATCATCACGAAGGTCCCGCCTTCGGGCATGGCTTCGAGCTGGCCCTTGAGAAGCGTCGTCTGCGGGCCGGCCTTGTAGGCGTGCGGCATGATCTGGTCATGCTCGGCCTCGACCCAGCCGTTTACCGAGCCTTCGACGAAGTCGATCCCCGGCGACAGCACCAGCCGGTCGTAGGAGAGCGTGTCGCCCGAGGCGAGGGTGACGGTCCGGGCCTCACGGTCGACGCCGGTGGCCATGTCGTTGACCACGGTCACGCCGGACTGGGCGAGGTTCTCGTAGCCGTGCTGCAGGCTGTCGAAGGTGCGGAAATCGCCGAGGTAGAGGTTCGAGAAGTAGCAGGTCGTGTAGACCGGGTTGGCCTCGACGAGGGTGACGTCGATCGCACCGTCGCTGTCCTTGGCGATGTAGCGCGCACAGGTCGCGCCGCCGGTCCCGCCACCGATCACCACCACCTTGGGTTTGGCTTGCGAAAACGCCGGCGTGGCCAGCGCTGCGCCGGTGGCGAGGGTCGTGCCTATGAAGGTCCGTCTGTTGAGTTTCATGTGTGTTCCTCCCGGTTGTCGTCTGTTCACGGACGGCCGAAACCGCCCGCCCTGTCGGCTCGTCGCGTCAGTCGAGGGTCGCGTAATAGGCCGCGAGAGCCGCGATTTCTTCGTCGTTGAGGCGTTGGGCCATCATCTGCATCACCGGATGCGGTCGCAGGGCCTGCTTGTAGGCATGCATTGCGACAACGAAATCCTCCGCCGGCCAGGCGACGATCGAGGGGATGCCCTCGTCGGACCCGTCTTCCTGGTGGCAGGTCTTACATTCCGATGACAGGTATTCGCCGTAGGCGACGTCGCCGACGATCGCCAGAACCTCCGGCGCGAGATCGGGATCGGTCCTGACCGCGGTCGGTTCTGCCTCGGGAATATTCTGCGGGTTGTCGGAATAGGCCCGAAGGTAGGCGAGCAACCCGTAGCGCTCGTCGTCATCCTTCAACCCCTTGTAGCTCATCCGGGTGCCCGACACGAGGGCGCGCGGGTTGGCGATGTAGGCGTCGAGGGTCTCCAGCGTCCAGGTCAGGCCGTCAGAGTGCATGCGCGCCAGGCCCTTGGAATACTTGAAGTCTTCCATGTCGCCGGCGCGCCGGCCGAAGATCCGGTTGAGCTGCGGGCCGATCCGGTGCTTGGCGTCTTCGCCGACCTGGTGGCACTTGGAGCATTCTTTCTTGAACACCTTCTCGCCGACTTCCGGGTCGCCGATTTCGGCCGCGATTGCCTGGGCGGCGAAAGGCGCAGCGGCGAGGAGGGCGGCGAACATCGTCCTACGGGCCATCGGCATCACCCTTTCCCCCAAACACGGGCTGTCCTGGTCGCTACGCGGTGGTCTGCGGCCGGGTGCACGCGCCCGAACCTCGGCTCAAGCCGATCTCGCATCGAAGTCCTCCCTGACGTCATTGAAATATTATGACCAAGAAGATAGCCGCGGCATTCCATTCCGAGCAAGTCAAAGATGCGAATTTGTGAATATTCTTGTATTCGAATATGTGCGCGTATTTCTTTTTCACGCTTTAACAAGGCTTTATTCCGGCGATCTTGTATTCCTGTATTTTCTATTGACCTTTTTCCGCCCGCTCGCCCGCCCATGTGATTCTCCGCCCGCGGCTTCAAAGTCTGCGGAACGTCAGGTAGTGCGCCGGCCGGCCCTCGCGGATCGCCTTCTGTTCGTAGCGGGTCGAGATCCAGTCGTCCCAGGGCGTTCGCCAGTCCGACGGGCGTTCGCCGGTCCAGGCGAAACCCGCGCGCGGCACCTCTGCCATCGCCTGGCGGACATAATCGGCAATGTCGGTGGCGATGCGCAGTTCTGCCCCCGGTTTCATCGCCGCCGCCAGGGGGTCGAGATAGTCGGGGGTCACGAACCGGCGGCGGTGGTGGCGCTTCTTCGGCCAGGGATCGGGGTAGAGCACGAAGGCCCTGTCGAGGCTTTCCGGCGGCAGCACGTCGAACAGGTCGCGCACATCGCCGGGATGGATCCGCACGTTCTCGACCGCTGCGTCGCGCAGCTTGCCGAGCAGCATGGCGACGCCGTTGATATAGGGTTCACAACCGATGATCCCGACCTCCGGGTGGGCAGCGGCCTGATGGACCATGTGCTCGCCGCCGCCGAAGCCGACCTCGAGCCAGACCGGACGGGGGCCGAAGAGGGCCGCGAGGTCGAGCGGCGCGCGGGTGGGGTTGGTTTCCCAATCGACGGCCCCGGGCGACAATCCGGCGAGGTCTTCGTCGAGATAGACCTGCTGGCTCGCGCGCAGGTGTTTGCCTTTGAGGCGGCCGTAGAAATTGCGCCAGGGGGCGCCCTTTGGGTGTCGGTCTTCAGTCATCGGGTGCCTTCTGACCGCCCGGCCCGGCCCCGTCAAGCGGGCTTGGGCATCCGGCACCCCGGGGCAAATCAAACCGACGCGCGCCGCGGTCAGCAGGCGAGAGCGGCCAGGTCGAATTCTTTGCGCAGGATCTGGCGGATGCAGGCGAACCGGGTGCCGGCGACAGTGGTGTGCACAATCGCTTCGGCCTGGGCGAAATCATCGACCGCAAAGCTGAAGCTCACCTCGCCCCGGCCGATCTCGGCGCTTTCCCATTCGCCGGCCTCGGCCGCCAGAAACGCGTCCTCGATCAGTTCGATCGCGTCGTTGCGGAATGCGAGTGCTTCGTCGGTTTCGGTCTTCCAGGGCAGCCCGCGCCCGGCTGTTTCACCGGCAATGCCGGGGATGCGGTCGATATCGTAGTGGATTTCGATGCTCTTGAACGTCATGGGCGTGCTCCTCGCGTTCACAACGGGCGCGTCCGACCGCGCCCCATTGTTTACTGTCCGAGGAGTATCGGCCCGATTTCCGGCGATTGTACGACGTTCACACGGCGTTTTTCAGCGCGTCCGCCAGGTCGGTCTTTTCCCACGAGAAGCCGCCCTCGACGTCCGGTGCCCGACCGAAATGCCCGTAGGCGGCGGTGCGCTGGTAGATCGGGCGGTTGAGCCCCAGGTGGGTGCGGATGCCGCGGGGCGTGAGATCCATCAACTCGCCGACGGCCTTTTCGATCGCCGCCCCGCGAACCTCGCCGGTGCCGTGGGTATCGACGTAGATCGACAGCGGCCGGGCGACGCCGATGGCATAGGAAAGCTGCAGCGTGCAGCGCTGCGCGAGCCCCGCGGCGACCACGTTCTTGGCGAGGTAGCGCGCCGCATAGGCCGCCGACCGGTCGACCTTGGTCGGGTCCTTGCCGGAAAACGCGCCACCGCCATGCGGCGCGGCACCGCCGTAGGTGTCGACGATGATCTTGCGCCCGGTCAGCCCGGCGTCGCCGTCCGGACCGCCGATCACGAAGGCCCCGGTCGGGTTCACGTGCCAGACGGTGTCCTGGCTGAGCCAGCCCTCCGGCAGGGTCGCCTCGATATAGGGCGCCACGATGGCGCGCACGTCGTCGGACGACATCGCCTCGTCGAGATGCTGGGTCGAGAGCACGACCTGGGCGACCCCGACCGGCTTGCCGTTGTCGTAGCGCAGCGACAACTGGCTCTTGGCGTCCGGCCCGAGCTTGGGTTCGGCGCCCGATTTGCGCGCTTCCGACAGGCGCTGCAGGATCCTGTGGGCGTAGAGGATCGGTGCCGGCATCAATTCCGGCGTCTCGTCCACGGCATAGCCGAACATGATCCCCTGGTCGCCCGCGCCCTCTTCCTTGCCTTCGGCCGCATCGACCCCCTGGGCGATGTGTTTCGACTGGCCGTGCAGAAGGTTGGTGACCTCGACATTGCGCCAGTCGAACCCCGGCTGTTCGTAGCCGATGTCTTTGATGCAGTCGCGCACGATCGCCTCGACCCGGTCCTTCATCTCCAGGACCTTGTCCTCGGTCGACATCTTCACCTCGCCGGCGACCACGACGCGGTTGGTCGTGGCAAGGGTCTCGCAGGCCACCCGGGCCTCGGGCTCCTCGGACAGGAACGCGTCGAGCACGGCGTCGGAAATCCGGTCGCACACCTTGTCGGGGTGCCCCTCGGAAACGGATTCCGAGGTAAAAACGTAGGTCTGTCGGGACATGTGAAGCGCTCCATTAATGCCAAGCCGTCACGTCAGGAAGCCGTTGTGACGGTGCAGATTTCCATCGGTTATCCGTCGTCCGCACCCGGGTCAACCGGATTCGGGCGCGTAAATGCCGCAACCAGAGCGAGGCTTGCCAATAGCACCACGAGCAGCGGTGCATCGCCGAAACGCGCATAGAGCGTGGGCGCGCGCGGCCCCGGCAGGTCGGCATCGAGGTGGCCCGCCTGGTTCAGCGCCAGGCTGGCTTGCACCCGTCCGCGCGCGTCGATCACGGCGCTGACACCGGTGTTGGCGGCGCGCACCAGCGGCAGGCCGAACTCGATGGCGCGGAACCGGGCCTGGACGAGATGCTGGTAGGGGCCCGAAAAAGATCCGAACCAGGCGTCGTTGGTCACCTGCAGGATCCAGTCGGCACGTCCCGGGGCGGCACGCAGATCGCGCGGGAAGATCACTTCGTAGCAGATCAATGGCAAGGCCGTGCCGAGCCCGTCCGGCAGCTCGAGCAGGGCCGCGCCGGGGCCGCGCGAATAGCCGTGGCCGTCGCGGGCGGCGAGGCCATGGATGCCGAGCCCGCCGAGCAGATCGCCCAGCGGGATGTATTCGCCGAAGGGGACGATGTGGTGCTTGTCGTAGCGCGCCCGGGGGCTGCCGTCGGGGCCGAACAGAACCAGCGTGTTGTATCCGCGGGTGCCGTCCAGCCGGCGGATGCCCGCGACCAGGGGGGCCGGTGCGGCGGCCGCGGCGATCTCGGCCTGAATCTCCGGATAGGCGCCGAGCAGCGTCGGAACGGCGGTCTCGGGCCAGATCACCAGATCGGGTGGGGGCCCCGCCGGCGCTTCGCGGGTGAGCGCGAGCGCACGCTGGTAGAAGGTGCCGACCCAGTCGGGATCCCATTTGAGATGCTGGGCGGCATTGGGCTGGACGAGGCGCAGACGCACGGGGTTTTCGGGCGCCGCGATCACGCCCCGGCCCGCAAACCAGCCGAGGCCGAAGGCCGCGCACAGCAGCGCCGCGACCGCGGTCAGCCGGGTCAGCGAGCGGGCACGCGCCGCGACCGCGATGAGCGCGGCGAAAGCGAAGCTGGCCACCGAAAGGCCGAAGGCCCCGACGAAGCCGGCCAGCTGGGCCACCGCTGTGTCGATCCAGCCAAGCCCCGGCCCGCCCCAGGGAAACCCGGTCCAGAGATGGGCGCGGGTCAGTTCCGCGGCCCCCATCGCCGCGGCAAAGGCCAGCCAGCCGAACCGGCCGGTCGGCGCCAGCCGGCGCGCAAGGGCGAAGCCCGCGCCCCAGAACAGGGCCATGCCGCCGGCCATGAATGCCCAGGCGAAGGGCGCCATCCAGCCATGGGTGCGCAGGTCGACCAGGAAGGGCTGGACGATCCAGGCGAGCGCAAGACCGAAATAGCCAAGCCCCACCGCCCAGCCGACCAGCGCGGCGCGTTTCAGCGACGGCGCCGCATCGAGCAGCAGATAGGCCAGGGCGAGGCCAAGGAGCGTCGCCGGCCAGAGGTTGAACGGTGCCTGCCCGAGGGCGGCGACGAGCCCCGCAAGGAAACCGAACGAGAGCGCCCGCATCGCCCCGCCGCCGACCCGACCCGGCGGGCGCGCTCCGCCGGGGACGGTATCAGCCGTCATCCGCCGCAGTCGCCGACCGGCTCACGCGCAGCCGCTTGATCCGCCGCGGGTCGGCATCGACCACTTCGAACTCGTAGCCGTTGGGATGGTCGATCACTTCGCCGCGCGCGGGCACGTGCCCGGCATAGAGGAAGACAACCCCGCCGAGCGTGTCGATCTCCTCGTCGTCCTCGTCGTAACCGCGCAGCCTGATCCCGGTTTCGGCCTCGAATTCCTCGAGCGGGGCACGGGCCTCGGCAAGATAGGTGCCGGGCTTTTCCTCGACCCAGAGCGCGCCCTCCTCGAGGTCGTGCTCGTCCTCGATCTCGCCGATCACCTGTTCGATCAGATCCTCGATGGTCACCAGCCCGTCGACGCCACCGTATTCGTCGATCACCAGGGCCATGTGGGTCCGCTCGGTCTGCATCTTCTGCAGCAGCACCCCGATCGGCATCGACGGCGGCGCGAACAGCAGCGGACGCAGCAGCTTCGCCAGATCGTATTCCTTGCTGCGGTCGCCGTTGAAGCCGTGGCGGAGTGCGAGATCCTTGAGATGGACGAGCCCGACGGGGCTGTCGAGCGTGCCGCGGAACACCGGCAACCGGCTCAGGCCGGAGCTGCGGAACACCTCGACCAGTTCGTCCTTGGACATCTCCTCGGGGACCGAGACGATCTCGGCCTTGGGCAACATCACGTCCTCGACGCGCATCCGTCGCAGGTTCACCATCCCCGGCGCCGAGAGGGTCGTCGGGTCGCCCGCGAGCACGGGGATCTGTACCTCGGTCTCGTCTCCGTCGGTTGAACTCAACGCACCGATCAAGCGGCCGAATATCCCGGCCGGCCTACTCTCACCGTCCTCCTGCGCGCCGTGCGCCGCGCCAGGGGACCCTTCGATACTGTCTCCCATCTGTCCTTCCAATGGCCCGGGCGTCATGCGCCCGCCTCTTCATATGGGTCGGCAATGCCCAGCTTGCCAAGTATTTCCACCTCCAGGGCTTCCATTACACCTGCATCTTTGTCGTCGATGTGGTCATAACCCAACAAATGCAAGGTTCCGTGCACCAATAGATGGCTGACATGGTCGGCGAAAGGCTTGTCCGCCGCCTCGGCCTCGCGCGCGCAGGTGTCGAAGGCGATGGCGATATCGCCGAGTTCGAGCTCGTTTGGCGGGGCCGGATCGCCCCCCGGCTCGGCCGCGCCGCGTTCCTCCGACGGCCAGGAGAGCACGTTGGTCGGGGTCGGCCTGCCGCGGAAATCGGCATTCAGCGCGGCGATCCGCGCGTCGTCGCAGGCCAGCAGGCTGATCTCGCAGCCGGCGACGGCGAGATGGTCCAGCGCCGCGCCGCACGCCCGCTCGGCCAGAGCCGCCAGCCCCGCCGCCTGCCAGCGGTGATCTTCGAGGATCAGATCAACGGTCATGCGGCGCGTTCTCCCGCGCTGAAACCGCCCTGCCCGGGCCGCCCGCGCGAGCGCGACCGGGCGCGTCGCGACACGGGCGTCCCGCCCCGGTCGGCCGGGCCTTGCAGGATCGTCCGAGCGCAGCGCGGCCGACTCCGCGCCTGTCCGGGCCGGAAACCGACCACCCCCTTGCCGGATCCCGGCGCCGCGTCCGGAGACGGGAGTTTGGAATGGCGCCACATATGATCGACGCGGGCTGCGCGCTCGTCGTCGGCCGGTTGCGTCGGACTGTCGCCGGCGAGACCATCCCGCGCGGCCAACCGGCACCAGCGCGCACCGCGGCCGGACTGTCCCCGTCCGAACCGAAGACCGCGGGCCCCAGCAGTTTCGCATCCGGACCGCCGCGCCGTCCTCTGGTGGGCCACATCGCCCTGGTCTGTCTCGCTGTTCATCTTCTTTGGTTCAAAAATACCTCGGGGGGTCCGGGGGGCGG
>SWCD01023577.1_pt1 | contig 22203 bp, 22 predicted proteins | sample 4693011 | NCBI WGS metagenome assembly SWCD01 (sample SAMN10267278, study PRJNA491770) | bioreactor metagenome | isolation source: DHS bioreactor inoculated with marine | place: Japan: Omine Ridge, Nankai Trough | reverse complement strand
TTTTTTCGCATGGGACAAAGCCGTTTCACCCTGCTCTGACGAACCGGAAAAAAACTGCCTGTCGACATAGATGCCCGCAACCAGACCAATGCTCAACACCAGTAAACCAGAAATGATTTTTTTCATAAACATAAAATTATTAGCTAAAAAGTAATACGCGTATTTTTATACCGACGCTACATTCTAGTCGGTTAATTGCGATTTGTTTAGACCTCCCTGAATGAAAGCATATATTCCAGAAGCGTGCCTCAGTAATTTTCTGCACGATGTTCGATCATGGCATCACGTGCAGCTTGCAGTTTCTGTATCGCTTTATTCAGGCGATGTTTTTTAACCTGCTTCAATGCCGATTTAAATAATGGCGCAGCATCAACAAAATGCAGGTTGCCACTTTTTAGCACGGCGATGGCATCTTTAATCTCTGACCTGGCAAGCTTTAAATTTACGTTTTTATTCTTTCCTTTATCAAGGCGTTTTGCATTGCTTATCAGATCGATGGCAGAGCGTGCATTTTCGTCCGCATTCAGGACGCGGATAAAAGCCCCGACATTGGCCACCTGCGCACCGTTTAAGCCAACGATGGGCGGCAACACTTCAGCATTGCGCAACGTTCTCTGTGAGCTATAAAACGCGATCATCGCTTCCACTGTATTGATCTGGTTGGAATGAAAGAATGGCCCGGTGTCGGCCGCCTCGATGACCGGTGGCACATTAAACAAATTCGTACCGTGGCCAAAACCATCATCGAACGGCAGCGCACCATCGACCAGAACATCACCGGGCTGATCGAACAGCTCTTCGACACGTGGCGCGAACGAACGATTGCTGCGCTCAAAAGCCGCCGGTGTAATCCCTGCCGGAAAATCGAAATTCGGGTCGGTATTCGCACCGCCGTTAAAATGACAGGCATTACAGGGCACGCCAGTAGCCATGCCTACGCCCATATAATTCAACCGGCCGCGTTCGGCTATTTCATCTCGCATCTCATACGAAGTAATATCTTTTGCCGCCTGTTGCCTGCCGAGAGAAAGCATATACGCGGCGATGGCATCAAGTTCATATTCAGTTGCCAGCCGGTAATCGACCCCGGCTTCACGGTTGAGTGATTTTGTAAAATGCTGACGGATGGCACCGATGGTAAATTCACGCAGGGTACCGGTCAATGCTGACGAAACATTTTCATCGACCGGTGAACCATCACCACTCCAGCCGGTACGCTCAGCCGGTGGCCAGCTGGTACCATCATCCGCCACCGCGGACGGTGCGGTGGTGGTGCTACGCATGGCCAGCATATGCGGTACGCTGCGCATGGTGTAGTTATTTTCAGGATCATCGAAGCCATTGGTGTTTTCCAGGATCAAACCCAGCTTGCGCATGAGCTCCGGCTTTTCAAAATTTTCTGATAATGGGTTAGGCTGCGGACGTTCAGCGACAAACAGCGCATCATCGTCCGGCAGTGTCGAAATATATTCGGGATCAATGGTGAAGTTATTATCTTCAGGATGGCAGGTACCGCAGGTACGACCATTACCATTAAAGGTTTCATTAAAGAACAGCTGACGACCTTCATTGATCAGCGCGGCAGCCGGGTAATCCACCGGCAGGATGCCATCTGAAAAACCGGTTGCAGGTGATAAAAAAAGTAACAGGCCGGCAACAGTGACGCCGGTATTTAATGCGTGTAAATATTTAATTAAAAGCTTCATTCCGGTTCTCATAATTAATTATCTAAAGACTGATGACATCAACATCACTCTTTAGATAACTATTTAATCGACGACATCTGAAACAGAAAAAGCCCGACCTTTTGCAAGGCCGGACTTTCCTATCATGCTCATCGCCTAATATAGTTAAGTAACAGGCGGCCAGATAACTGGCCACCCATCAATCAGTAAGCGTTACGATGATGATGATCATCATCATCATCATCGTCATCACTCGCTAGTTCACCATTGGTGAAATAGCGGTTAGCGCCGACCTTAACAAATGACATACCGTGAGGAGTTGCGTTACCCGCACCCGGGTTACGAGCACCCGCGACAGGCCATGAATTACCGGTATCGCCGAAGTCCATGTCGATACAACCTGTAGGTGAGTTCGCATCATGCCGGTTGAAACGTTTATCCAGTTTAAGATTCTGTTTCTTACGGTTCCATTTCATCATACAGACCGTGTCGTCACCGACAGAACCGGTACCAGGAAGGATATTACCGATACCACCGTCAACACCTAACAGCGCATGAACCTGACCTAAGCCGCCAGGTGCATAATCACCAACACCAGGACCACCCGGCGGGTAAGCATTGTCGATCGCACCACCAGAACCATTGTCCCAGCCATGGCCTAAACCAAGTGCAGACAACAGCAGATCAACATCCTTGATTGCGAATTCACGCAGGTCAACGAAGTAGTTACTGGTTGCAACATAACGGTCGTTACGGTCATGCGTGGTGAAGTGAGGACCACCGCGTGATGTTTCTGCGTCCGGGTGGTCATCGGCAGTACCGATGACGCCGTCTTCACCAACACCGGCCAGGTTAACTTCGTCAACAAGGCGAGGACAGTCTCTGGCACCATTGTTTGGCCAGAAAGTGCTACCGTCGTTCTTGTCACCACGGTTATGGTAAGTGACACCCGACGTACCTAAAGTAGCAGGCGCACCATCGATAGGTGAAACATGCTCACCGGTACCGGTGTTGTCCCAGGCAGACGCAGGTGACATATCACAGTCATAATCAGAACCAGCGCGCAACAGCGGCCTCAGGTTAAGCACGGCGATACGTCCGTCGTGCTCACCTGCGTAATCACGGTTGTGAATCGGATCACCGGCTTTCTGAATACCCGAGATCGGTACAAACATGTGTTTGTCATTCTGCGTGATAGTAAAGACTGAAGCACCGGTACAGGCGCCGAAGTCATAAACGATCTTGAACTCAGGTTTGGCAACCGTGATGTCCGCAGAATAATAGATAATGCCGCCACACATAGAAGCCACGAAAGCGCCCTTGTGAGAGTGTGTAACACGCATCGCCATCAGACCTTCCGGCTCTTCGTGAATCGCATTATCTTCGACACGGTTACCATCAGGCATCTCGATAACCTGGTATGGACCGGCTGCAACGTCTGACAAATTCCACAGACGGATCGTGGTACCCAGGTTTTGCTTGGAAGACAACGCGCCTTCACCAGAACCTGTCAGCGCCAGAGAAACCGGATCAGCGTAGTCTGAAGTCATCAGGATACCATCGGTTTCGCCGATGATGTTGCCGTGCTTATCAGCGATCTGGCCATCCAGATCTGAACGCAGACCAACACCATGCGGATGCGCCAGCAGACCTGTATCAGGCCCCTCGTTACGCGCACCTGAGTCAGCTGCAATCTGGTTGAATGGTGCAACGCCAGGCACACACAGGTTGAAGGCATTGGCACCGACGGCTGTCAGGATAGTACCGTCTGCCAGCGCACCGCCGGAGGCAGGACCATTACACATACCGTCGCCATCAAGACCGCCAAAACCTAACTGCACACGTGGCGCATAACGTTTAGGTCCAAGCATCTCACCCGGCTCTGCATTGGCATAAAAGCCCTGTACATCCATACCGGTACCTTTGGGGCCAGCACCGGTGAAAGTACCATGACCGTACACAGGTGTTGTCGGAACCGCAGACACTTCCATGACCAGTGAGCCTGTCGCTGGATCAAACACCAGAATACCGCCCGGCGTAGTCAGTACAGGCGGCAAACTTGAACCAGAATCAGACGCTGGCGAGTAAGCACCGGCAAACTGGCCACCCGCTCCCATCATGGTGGTGTAGTACATGCTGTCAGCCGGGTTGTATTCCAGGTCATCAAGACCGGAGAAAGTTGTTTCTGCACCGTTTATAGACAGGCCACAGACCTGCGCACCGGGGCCGTGAACGGGCACATTTTCCAGTGTGGTGTTTGCTGCCGGGCCGATGTTCAGCGGGTCAGTGATATCACAACCAAACACGTTCGACGAGATCAAACCGCCATAATAAGCGTTGACCGTACCGTCAGCTGCTACATAAGGGTAGACAGAATGGTGATGTGGTTCGTTTAATACAGAAGACGGCGCAGGCACAACCGCGGGCAGACCCAGAGCATCCGCTGTTCCACCCTGACCATAACCAAAGTTAGGCACACCGCCCAGAATATCATTCTGTACCGAAGCACCTAAACCGGCATCCGTCAGGCCATTAGGCAGTGACACAGGATCAGCCAGTGATAAGGCCAGATCAAGCGCTTCATCAACAAAATCATCCGTATCACTCAACAGGTGTGCGCCATACACAGCAGGCATCTCAGCGGTGTTTACCACCTGACCATAAGTTGCTGACCGCGGGTTGGCATCGATAACGCCGATAAAATCCGCATCAGGCAAAACGCCGGTACAGTCTGCTGTGCTATCAAAAGAGCCTTCCGACCCACGCAGCGCCAGCACGTTATCAAGCGGGCTACAGTTGTTTCCATCCAGCATCTGGTCACCCATCCAGGCAATGAGGTATTTCCCATTGTTCGGATTACCCCGCGAACTACTCGCTTGCGCAGTCGTTACTGACATTGATCCCGCCGCCAATGCGATGGTGACACTCAATGAAAGCAGGTTACGCTTCATAGTATTTTGTTTCATATTTCAATCCTCAGATTGTTTTTGCAATTGATTGATAAATCTGCCATAAAAGACAGACTGATGTCATGGTGCAATATTTATGCCACTTGGCTTTTATGCTAACAATATCAATTACTTAACTTGCCTTCAGTATGATGGAATGGTTTTTACTAAGGCAGAAAATCAGGATGTAAATCAATTCGACAGAATCTAAAACAAAATATAAAATCAATTATAAAACTGTTATTAATCAAAAATTTAATTAAACAATAATATAATAATACGGCGCGTTGGTATTTTCCCCGGTGACTAGAAACAATCCAGAAAATATAAAAACTTGTTTATTTTCAAAAGGTTGAGACAGTGTATCGTTATCCGATTAAAAATAGAAATTTGTGACATATATGACATGTCAGTCATGTCACGCTACAGACTCGCCCACGTTACAGCACGAGAAAAACGCGCGCACGGGGTAAAAAGACTCGCACTTTATTAAGCTGTTCTCCTGCTGGCATGTCAGCGAAACTGAATGCTATCAACAGGGCAAACAAAGAACGGAAGGGGGAACCGCTTTATCGACTGTTTACGCCAACGCCTTAGTTGAAGATAGGCCCCAGTGGTTTTACCGATTCGTGCTCCATGATGATGTCCGTTTCATTCATATCGCCGGTATTATCGATATTGACGGTCTTCACGCCCGGCATGGTCCGCAGAATGTACGCCGCCATTAACATCAGCAGTTTTTCATTGTCGGTATCGATCGCTGTCAGAATTTTATCTGCAGCCACCTGGCAGCGTTGTTCGGCATCCGGATTTTCCACCCAGTCACGGCTCATCTGCCAGCCTCTGTCCATATCGGTATCCAGCTTATCAAAAAAATCTTTGGCTTCAATAAGCAGGCTGTCAGGCACTTCAAATGCGTTAGCACGGCCGTCAACGATGATATTTAATTTCATTACCCATTCTCACTTGTAAACACGTTCTCTGCTAAAATCCGCCACCGATTATACTTTAACTTTGCGTGTAAAATTATGCTTGTTACTATCCCTAACGTACTAAACAAAGAGGACATCAGTGTTATCCAGGACCTGATGGCCACCGCCAACTTTCACGAAGGCACCGCCTCGGCAGGTAATGAAGCCAAACGTGTAAAAAACAATCACGAGATGTTTGTTTCCGACGTTGAGATGCAACGCTTAAATAATCTGGTGATGGGTAAACTGGTGCAAAACCCGACATACATTGCCGCCGCCTTTGCCAAACGAATCGCAACACCGTTTTATGCAAAATACAGCGAGGGCATGAGCTACGGCAAGCACATCGATGACCCGGTCATGGGACCACCGAACCAGCGTTACCGTACGGACGTCTCTATCACCATCTTTTTAAATGACCCGGAAGCCTATGACGGTGGCGAACTAAGCATCATCACCGCCTTCGGTGAGCAGAAGGTAAAATTAAACGCTGGCGACGCCGTGCTTTACCCCTCATCGAGCACACACCGCGTTGCCGAAGTCACCCGGGGTGAACGCCTGGTAGCTGTCACCTGGTTGCAAAGCACGATACGCGATCCTGCGAAGCGTGAGATATTATTCAACCTGAGCCAGTCACGCGAAGCCTTGATAAAATCCATGCCCGAATCAACAGAGCTGGAGCTACTGAGCAACAGTTATGTGAATCTGTTGCGGATGTGGTCGGATATTTAGCGCACCCCCAAAACTTTTAACCACCAATAAAAAAAGGCAGAACCGAAGCTCTGCCTTTCTTTGCAACCCGTAAAATTAATTACAGATTTCGTTGTAATCTTTGATTAAAGAGCAACGATGTTTTCTGCTTGAGGACCTTTCTGACCCTGTGTCACAGTAAACTCAACTTTTTGACCTTCGGTCAGGGTCTTAAAACCTGAACCTGTGATTGCACTGAAGTGTGCAAAAACGTCTGGACCAGATTCCTGCTCGATAAAGCCAAAACCTTTAGATTCGTTGAACCATTTAACAGTGCCTGTAGTAGTAGACATATTTTCTTATCCTATTTTATTTCAAGAGTAATTAAAGCCTTTGCATAAACAGTTTTATGCGAGGCCGGTTGCGCTGGAAGTATTGCTATTACTTATGTAAAACAGGACGGAATGTCTATCGGAAAAACCAGAAACATAACATCGATTTTTGTGCATAAATATTAAAACGTACTTTCAATCAGGGTCGATTATATACTGCTTTCGATTGTAGTCAACGAATTTTCCCTTTTAATTCATGTGTGTAAATTATTCAATGAACCGGGAAAAACCGTTTGCATTAACTGTTTACAACTATCTAACGACAGTATTCGGCCAGAAGCGGACATACTGGTAAAAACTGATTTCTCTCGCAGAGGCGCAGAATTCGCAGAGAAAAACACTTTTAAGTTTCTGTCATCCTGAGCGAAGTCGAAGGATCTTGCTGCCACCAGACCACTCAGGCTGTTAAGATCCTTCGACTTCGCTCAGGACGACAACATAATTTAATTATTTTTCTTTGCGTTCATTTGCGGATGATAATAAAAAGCTTTTCTCTGCGAGCTCTGCGCCTCTGCGAGAAATAATACTTTACTTCCGTTATGTGTCGGGAACAGACACAAAAAAAGCCGCGACAGGCGCGGCTTTTTTATAAAGAGATGCAAACCCGATTCTAACGTTCTGAACCTGCTTCTTCGTGAGCCATATCGACTACTTTGTTAGCCAGTTCCTGATATTTTGCACGGTAACCGTCAAATTCCGAACCAGCTTCTGGTGTAAAGTATTCCTCTGGATCCACACCGTTCGCTTTTTCATATGCTGAAAACTTCTTCTGCATTTCCAGCATTTCTTTGATCAAATCTTGTTTAGTACTCATGTTTCTCACCTTTGATGTGTGATATCGGGCTACAAGTGCCCCTGTAAATTCTTAACCGTCCAATTGACGGAATTTTAGCCTGTGCAATATCTTACCCATATACCTACAAATGGGAAGATAATACATATTTCAGGACAGTATTTAAATCCTAGTAACCGCCTTTACGCGTGCTCTGTGGACAACCGCCGATTTTCAGGCCCTGCTTTGATGGCATTTCAGGAAACATTTCGTACATCTCTTTTGAAGAGACTTTACGCCCCCATATTTTACCCATGGCTTTCATGATGCTTCGCTCATTAGGCTCATTTCCGTCCAGCGTTTCCTGGCGAACGTATTTGACCACATCCCAATGTTCCTCGGTAGGCTCGATGCCTTCTTCAACGAAGAGTTCTGCTGCGATCTCTTCGTTCCAGTCATTAATGTTTTCCAGATAGCCGTTTGCGGTTCTATCAACTGAGTCCAGTGCTGCCATGATTCTCACCTTTGATTGTTAAATATTGTAAAAAAGTGGCGCGAATAATAGCCGAAGCCATTAATTTTTTCCAGTATTACAAAGGGGGTAGTTTAAGTTAGCGCAGACACATCAATGAATCTTTAACTTCAAGAAAACTTTCTAACTTCCTGAAAAGTGCGTTTTATCCTCCGTTTCGCCGACCGCTTTAATGCCTTTGTGTGCGATAAAAATCCCACACCCCATGTGCCGAAGCGGACCAATACCCACTTCCTGCAACGCCACCGAAGTCGCCACATCAAGATCGGCGATCATCAGGCTCCTGGTTTCGATCTTCTCGCCATTAGCGTCGATCTCATGCCCTATTCCACACAGTAATTTTCTCACCTGAATATCACGCGCTTTTAATTCACCCACCACCCACTGTAAAAAATTGTCCTCACTCATACCCGGTGACACCACGATGTAACGCGAAAAAAGGGTGGAAAACGGATCGATTGACTTGCTCGTCATCTTGCCAACAAGCACTGAATGCCCGGCAATATCCAGCGTTTTCCCCACCAGCTCAGCGGCATCATCGATACGCGAAGCAGGCACCCGCAACTGCATACGCGTGCGTTTGGAGAGATGGATCAACTCGCCGTCCGGTGGACGTTCCCAGCCATTGCCGGAAGCCGCGCCGTGTATCTGATGGATACCGACTTCTGATTCATCTTTTATCCAGGGCAATGCCTGGTATAAAGCCTGCGATAATTCCCATGCGTGACAGGTAGGGATCTGCTTACAATCAATCTTGTAGTGTAAATCAACGACCTTTTCGGTGGGGCTGATCTCATCTTTTTTATCGTCTTCTTGCCAGAACATGAATTACTCTACTTCGCTATTACCATTTTGATGTAAACGTCGCTTCCAGCTTCTCTTCCCAGTCCGTCGGCGTATCACTGAACTGCGGCTTTACATCCATGCGAAAAAACAGCTCACCCGCCGCCGCACGTTTTTTTATCTCTTCTTTCAACTCTTCAAAATCTTTCATTTCCGGATTCTGAATTAATATTTCACTTAACCACAACATTATTTTTTTTCGCTCCGCTTAAAAATAAAATGAATAACGAATAGTGAATAATTAAAAACAAAAGCAAAAACACAAAAATCCCGAGACTTAGTCCAGCCATATTATTCATTATTCATTATTCATTGCAGTTGCAACAGCAACTGCCTCAAAGTATCTCGCCCGATACATCAACCGTTTCTGCACATCGTTATCGGTAAACCCCGTGCGATTATGCAGCACGTTATTACAGATGATTCCCTGGCCGGCACGCAATGCGACTTTAAACACGTTTGTTTCATCAGCCAGCAGCTGGTTTATTTTTTCGACTGCAGCCGACGTCGCCTTCGTATCTCGCCAGATTATGTTGCGCTTCCTTGCCGAAAAGCGCATATGCAAACCGCCGTCTGGTTTCACCAGAAAAACCGGCCCCGACTGCGCCTTACGAATTACCTTCCCTGCCTCAATATTATCCGGAATAGTCATCGCCTCGGGATGCATTAATGCTTCTATATAAGCGGGATCCTCATCTCGCAATGCGATGTACACCTGTTCAGGATTTAGCAACGAATTCGCACCACCTTCAGCTGCCGGCCTCACACAATGCATAATGATGCCAAAAATCTGTTTATCAAGGCGGTTATAATAACCGTCCGTGTGCCAGCTTAATGCTTTATCTGTATAAGGGATATATTGATTACCTGCTTGCAGACACACTTCCAGACTACTCACACTGTCCTCATCCGAGCGTAAATTTGCATCCAGATTTTCCATCGCCAGCTGGCGACCTAACGCATGTACCAGCGACTTGTCCTGATTATCAGGATTATTCAGCTGATAGACTGCCATGTTAAATGTCTTACAACGCTCGGCAATCGCCAGCGTTTCATCATCAGACAGTTGATAAGGATCTTTTATCTGTACCAGCAAATCATCTCCCACAGGTTCCCCATAGCACAGCTTTCCATCACGCCACCGCCTATAGGCCGCGTCGTTACCCAGGTAAAAAGGTGAACCCGCGACCATCGACCGGTTTACTTGTTGCGACATGTACTAACCCATCTAAACTCGTGGCAAAAAATTACAAACCTTTAAGACTTGAAAGCTTGCCGAAAAATACCTGATTCCACAATACCACTATCGGTGTGCAATATTTTTAATTTTACACATTATATATACGTCTGAATTAACAGAGCATATTAGCAGTAACTAAATTAGCACTAAGCCACTGATTAAAAAGAGAGTATCAATAAAAAACCAGGCTCGAAACGAAGCACGCTATCCCATAGGGGATAAACCAACTTTTGCCAACCCTCCCATGCGTAGGATTCTACAGATTGGCACCGCCACCTAAACTGCGCCCCACAAATTCAAAACCCCGATGATGTCCGAAAATACATTAAAAGGGATATTGTTTAAAAAATAGATTGGTACTAGAATCTGCACCCCTAGTACAAAATCAATCAGTACTTTACTGACATAACCATAGCGGCAGACAGGAGATAATCCATGGCCAAGAAGATTTATGAAACACCCATGCTCGACGAGCTTGAAAACGGCCCTTGGCCGAGCTTTATTTCGGGTATCAAGAAATTACGTGATGATCACCCTGATGAACGTATCCAGAACGTAACCAGTAGCTTACTTGGTCAGCTGGAACATTCTTACGAAACCCGTAAAGGTTACTGGAAAGGCGGCACCGTATCTGTATTCGGTTACGGCGGCGGTATCATTCCTCGTTTCTCTGAAGTGGGTTCTGCTTTCCCTGAGTCAAAAGAATTCCACACTATCCGTGTTCAGCCACCTGCTGGCAACCACTACACCACTGACATGCTTCGTCAACTTGGCGACAGTTGGGAAAAATGGGGTTCAGGCCTGCAAACTTTCCACGGCCAGACTGGTAACATCATGTTCATCGGTACTACCACTGAAAACACTCAACACTTCTTTGACGAGATCAATGGTTACGGTTGGGATCTGGGTGGTGCTGGCCCATGTGTACGTACTGCTATGTCATGTGTCGGTGCTTCACGTTGTGAAATGTCTAACTGTAACGAACACGGCATTCACCGTCACCTGGTAAACAACTTTACTGATGACGTTCACCGTCCTGCCCTGCCATACAAATTTAAATTCAAGGTTTCTGGTTGTCCTAACGACTGCCAAAATGCGATCGAACGTGCTGATATGGCCATCATCGGCACTTGGCGCGATGACATGAAAGTCGACCAGGCAGAAGTTAAGAATTACATCGATGCTAAAGGCGAGAACGGTCGTCAGTACTACATCGACAACATGACTTCACGTTGCCCAACGAATGCACTGACGATTAATGATGACGACACATTAACTGTTGACAACCGCAACTGCGTACGCTGCATGCATTGCCTGAACGTTATGCCTAAAGCGCTTCACCCTGGTGATGACAAAGGTGTAACCATTCTTGTTGGTGGTAAACGCACGCTGAAGATCGGCGACCTGATGGGTACCGTCATTGTTCCATTCAAGAAACTTGAAACAGAAGAAGATTACGAGTCACTGATTGAGATGGCTGAAGAGATGATCGATTTCTGGGCTGAAAACGGTCTTGAGCACGAACGCACAGGTGAGATGATCGAGCGTATCGGTCTGGTTAACTACCTGGAAGGCATCGGTCTTGAAGGTGTTGATCCAAACATGGTCAGCAACCCTCGCCAGAGTTCATACATCCGCATGGATGGCTGGGACGAAGAAGCTGAAAAATGGTTCGAACGTAAAGCAGAAGCTAACGCTTAAGTCTTACCAGTAGTTTTATTTATGAGGGGGCTGCCTTTGCACACCAAAGCGGCTCCCTTCTAACAAATATTGAATTTTTGAGGAATAAACAATGAGTGCTAATAAACCTCGTTCTCCTATTGAGTCTGGTTGTCCTGACGGCTTCCAGTATATCCATCCTGTCATGCGCAAAAACTACGGCGCGTGGAAATTTCACGAACATCCACAGCCTGGCGTACTGCGTCACGTAGGTTACAGCGGCGACGAAATCTGGACTGTACGTGTTGGTACACAGCGTATTCTTGATGTCTTCTCACTGCGCGAGCTGTGTGACATCGGTGATGAGTTTGCTGACGGCTACATCCACTTCACTATCCGTAGTAACGTTGAATACATGGTTTCTGATCCTGCAAAAGTTCAGCCATTGATCAAAGCGATTACTGCTAAAGGCTACATCGTTGGTGGTACTAAAAACTCTGTTGCTATGCTGTCTCACACACAGGGCTGGTTGCACTGTGATATTCCTGGTACGGATGCATCAGGTGTTGTGAAATCAATGATGGACGAACTGATCGACGAGTTCCGTAACTGCAACATGCCTAACCGCGTACATATCACAACATCATGTTGTCAGATTAACTGTGGTGGTCAGGGCGATATCGCGATTAACATCCAGCACACCAAACCGCCTAAGATCAATCACGATTTAGTCTCTAACGTCTGTGAGCGCCCTTCTGTTGTTGCACGTTGTCCAGTAGCGGCAATTCGCCCTGCAATGGTTAACGGCAAACCTTCACTGGAAGTTGACGAGAAGAAATGTATCTGTTGTGGCGCTTGTTTCCCACCATGTCCGCCAATGCAAATCAACGATGCTGAGCATTCTAAATTAGCAGTATGGGTTGGTGGTAATCACTCAAACGCTCGTAGCAAACCGACTTTCCAGAAACTGGTTGCTGCCGGTATCCCGAACAACCCACCACGCTGGCCTGAAGCAACAGCTATCGTGAAGAACATTCTTTCTGCATACAAAAACGATGCAAAAGACTGGGAACGTATCAACGACTGGATAGAACGTATCGGCTGGCCTCGTTTCTTCGAAGTAACCAACCTGCCTTTCACCAAGTATCACATCGATAACTGGCGTGGCGCACGTAACAGCCTGAATGCTTCAACGCATATTCGTTTCTAAGCAGGAATATTATGAAATTTAGTATTCAAATTAACGAAGGGCCATACCAGCACCAGGCATCTGATACTGCGTATCAGTTTGCCAGGGCTGCTCTGGCCGCTGGACATGAAATATTCCGTGTTTTCTTCTATCACGACGGTGTAAACAATGCGACCAAACTTGCGGTTCCACCACAAGATGATCGTGATATACCAAAACTATGGTCTGAGTTATCAAAAGAAAACGACCTTGATCTGGTTGTCTGCATCGCTGCAGCACAACGTCGCGGCATGATGGATGTCGACGAAGCGAAACGTCAGGGTTTTGAAGATAACAACCTGAATGAAGGTTTCCGCATCTCTGGTCTTGGCCAATTGATCGAAGCCGGCATCGAATCTGACCGCTTAGTCGTGTTCGGTGCATAGGAGATATAGTAATGGCAATTAAAAAATTCATGTACGTCAACCGCAAAGCGCCATACGGCACAGTCTATGCACTGGAATCTTTAGAGGTTGTATTAATCGGAGCAGCTTTTGACCAGGACGTTAGCCTTGCATTCATCGGTGACGGTGTTTACGAGCTGACCAAAGGCCAAAAAACAGAAGCGATTGGTCAGAAGAACTTCTCGCCAACCTACTCTGCTTTAGGTGATTACGATGTAACTAAAATCTACGTCGAAAAAGAATCACTGGAAGAACGTGGTTTAACTCTGGATGATCTTCAACACCTGATCTGGGAAGATGAAGATGACGATTGGGCTGAGAGAGATTCTATCCGCCTGGTTAGTCGTGCCGAGTTAGCTGATGTTATGGCTGAACAAGATATTTGTCTAAGTTTCTAGGAGATTAATAATGACTTTATTACACACAGTAAACAAATCTCCATTCGAATCTGTTTCGTTCGACATCTGCTTAGGTTATGCAAAGGAAGGTTCTACCGTCCTGCTGATCGAAGACGGTGTATATGCTGCAACCACTGGTACCAGTGCTGCAGAAAAAATCAAAAACGCCGGTGGTGTGACATTTGCCGTACTCGGTCCTGACCTTCAGGCTCGTGGACTCGAAGGCAAACTGGCTGATGGTATCAAAGTCGTCGATTATGAAGGCTTTGTCAATTTGGTAGCTGAGCACGACTCTGTTCAATCTTGGCTTTAATACATTTTTTAATATTACGCTCACTACGAGGAAATCAACATGGCATCAATCGAAGTAAACGGCAAGCAATTTGAAGTCGACGAAGAAGGCTATTTAGCAAACTTAAACGAATGGGAGCCAGCTGTAGGCGAAGCTATGGCTGCTGCAGAAGATCAACCATTAACGGACGAGCACTGGGATATCATCAACTTCCTGCGTGAGTACTACGAAGAGTATCAAATTGCTCCAGCAGTACGTGTACTGACTAAAGCAGTTGGCAAACGTCTGGGTAAAGAGAAAGGCAACAGCAAGTACCTTTACGAGTTGTTCCCATACGGCCCTGGTAAGCAAGCATGTAAATATGCTGGTCTGCCTAAGCCAACTGGCTGTGTATAATTTTTAGACCCCGGTCTTAAATTATATTAAAGCTGCGGGGTGCCATGTCAGTCATTGGTCGCCCCGCAACTTTAAATAAGATTCATCAGGCACATACGATGTGTCTTATTTAAAGTTTATAAATAAATTTTGTTAGAGGACTTTACACAAGGTTCTCTATATCACTTAACGAGATATTTTAATGAGCGCACTTAGTATTTTGTACGTCATACTGTTTTATGTGGCCATGATCACATTAGTAGCAGGCATCACCAACAAGCTATTGCAATACAAACGTGTTCCTGCGCCATTGAAGATCGCTGTTACTCCCGCACCATTAACAAAAACCGGTGTTGCCTACCGCTTCTTCACCGAAGTCGTACTGTTCAACAGCCTGTTCCGTGCAACAAAATGGACCTGGATATTCAGCTTCATGTTCCACGCATCATTACTGCTCGCATTCTTCCGCCACCTGCGTTACGTCATATCACCAGACTCATTCCTCTGGCCGCTGGTGAACAATATGGTGGTTCAGAGTTTTGGTCATTACGCGGGTTTCGCCATGGTCGTTGGCCTGCTCGGTTTATTAGCTCGCCGCTTCTTCGTTGACCGTGTACGTTATATCTCATCAATGTCAGATTACCTGATGCTTCTGTTAATTCTGGGCATCGCAGGCACCGGCCTGTCCATCGCTTATGTTGCACACACAGACATCGTTCAACTGAAAGCATTTGTCATGGGCCTGTTCCTGTTTGACTGGCAGAACCTGCCGAGCGATCCCGTTTTACTGGCACACCTGACCATGGTCCTATTCCTGGCGATGATTTTCCCGATCAGCAAACTGTTGCACGCGCCTGGTTTATTCATGGCACCGACACGTTATCAGATCGATAACCCACGTGAGAAGCGTCACCTGTCTCCCTGGGGTGCTGAAATCGAAGCCAAAGACGGCCGTAACGCTTAATAACATATAAAGCAGGAATTTAACTGGAAACACAATAATGGCTGATTACGAAATACCAGAAACGCACGAATTCCCCATCATTCCATCCATTATGGAAGGTGCGATGGCGCACAGCTCACCGTTTGTTGCTAACGAAGAATTCCAGTCTGACATGGGTTTCCCAAGTCCTGAAGAACCGGGTCAGTTAATCGAAGGCTGGAAAGAAAAGTTTATCGAGTTAATGGAAGAGAAACTCAGTAAATACCGTTCTTTACAGGTATTTATGGATATCTGTGTCAAGTGTGGCGCCTGCACCGATAAGTGCCACTATTTCATCGGTACTGCCGACCCTAAAAACATGCCTGTCGCACGTCAGGATCTGTTGCGTAAAGTTTATCGCCGTTACTTCACCTTCGCCGGCAAGTACTTCCCTAAACTGGTTGGTGCTATCGATCTGACCGAAGAAGTTATCAGAGACATGTACGGCTACTTCCACCAGTGTTCTGAGTGTCGTCGCTGCGCTGTGTTCTGCCCTTTCGGTATCGATACTGCAGAAGTCACCATGGCTGCCCGTGACATGCTGGCGATGATCGGCATGGGACAAAAATACTCTAACCAGATTATTCCCAAGGTACACAAGATCGGTAATAACCTTGGTCTGCCCGAGCCTGCACTGGTCGATACCCTGGAAGGTCTGGAAGAAGAAGTCGAAGAAGATATCGAAATTAAAGTACGCTTCCCGCTGGATGAGAAAGGTGCAGAAATCCTGCTGGTCACCCCTTCTGCAGACTTCTTCGCTGAACCACACATCGATGGCCTGATCGGTTATGCGAAAGTATTCCACGCAACCGGTGTTACCTGGACCATGAGTTCTAAAGCATCTGAAGCAGCCAACTTTGGTCTGTTCATCGGTAACTATGAGCAGATGCGACAGATATCACTGCGTATTCGTGACGCAGCAAAAGAACTTGGTGTCAGACGTATTATTTTCGGTGAGTGCGGACATGCATGGCGTGTTGCATATAACCACCTGAACACCCTCGCTGGTCCATGGGACTTCCTTGATCAGAACTACCCTATTCCACAGCATATCCTCGAATTTACCAAGGATGCGCTGGATCGTAATCTTTTAAATATAGATAAATCAGAAAACGATCACATGACGCTGACCTTCCACGATTCATGCAACATCGCACGAGCTTCACGCATCGGTGAAACAGTGGGAAGCCAGTTCACTACACCACGCCAGGTCATCCAGGCGGTCTGTAACAACTACCACGACATGGCAGCGGACACCATTCATGACGCAACCTTCTGCTGCGGTGGCGGTGGCGGTCTGTTAACAGACGACCTCATGGAATTACGACTTAAAGGCGCACAACCGCGCATGGAATCACTGAAAAATGTGGTGGCGGATCATGGCGTGACGCACATGGCGGCTATATGCGCCATCTGTAAATCTCAATTCACAAAAGTCCTGCCGTATTACGGCATGACCATGGATCAGATTGTCAGCGTTCACCAGTTGGTAAGCAACGCAATTATTTTAGAAGGACAAGGTGAAGAAGCAGGCAGCAGCGATAATGCTGACGAAGCAGCATAAATCACCAACAAAAAACACACTATATAACGATTATAATTTGACATAAGACCGGGACTAAGTCCCCTGGTAAAGCAACAGGAGAACTGGCATGGCCACTTCGAAACAAGATATGCAAGACAATAAGTTAACTTTTAGAAAATTTGAGGATGGCGATTTCGTCACCAAAAACTTCGGTAAACAAATTTTTAATGAAGACAAGACATTCAAGTGTCCTACTTATGTACACCGCACTCCGCCGTGTCAGGGCAGCTGCCCATCAGGTGAAGATATCCGTGGCTATCTGGACATCGTACGCGGCATCGAACTACCTCCTGAAGGCGTTTCAATGCAAGAATATGCTTTCCGTCGCTCAACTGATGCCAACCCTTTCCCATCGATGATGGGCCGCGTTTGTCCTGCGCCTTGTCAGGACGGCTGTAACCGTAACGACGTTGAAGACTTCGTTGGTATTAACTCTGTTGAGCAATACATCGGTGACACTGCGTTTACTGAAGGTTTCAAATTTGATAACAGCGCTGAGATGACCGGCAAAAAAGTCGCTATCATCGGCGGTGGTCCTGCTGGCATGGCAGCGGCTTACCAGCTGCGTCGCAAAGGCATCGCTTCTACCATCTTTGATGACCATGATGAGTTAGGCGGCATGATGCGCTACGGTATCCCCGGCTACCGTACACCACGCGACTTCCTGAATAACGAATGTCAGCGTATTTTAGACATGGGCAACATCGAAACACGCATGAACACACGTGTTGGTCGTGACGTCAGCGTTGAAGATGTTGAAAAAGAATTTGATGCTGTTTTATGGGCATTAGGCTGCTGGACCGGTCGTGGCGTTCCTCTGGAAGGCTGGGACGAAACCCCTAACTGTGTCTCTGCGGTTAAATTCCTTGAGCAGTTCAACAAGGGCGAAATGAAATACACCAGTAAGAAAATACTGTGTATCGGTGGTGGTGATACCTCTATCGACGTCGTCTCTGTCTCACGTCGTATCGGTACCATCGCTGACTACAATGAGAACCCGGAAGCTGTAGTAAACGGTGAAACTTCACACGCTGACCATGATTCATCTAAAAATGTTCCCTGTGAGCTGGTCACACTGACTGCACTGTTCAAGAAAGAAGAGATGACAGCGGCTGAGCATGAAGTTGAAGATGCCATCATCGAAGGCGTTGACCTGATGAACGAAGTGATGCCTGTCGAGATCATTCGTGATGCCGATGGCCGTGCTACCGGCATGAAGTTTGTTGACTCAACCTGGGAAAACAATGCACCTGTCGCTGTCGAAGGCGGTAAAGAATACACGGTCGAAGCTGATCTCATCGTCGCTGCGATCGGCCAGGGCGGTAACCTCGAAGGTCTGGAAGACTTCGACAACGGCCGTAGCCTGATGGACGCTGACAACGTATTCCGCGTACCGGGCAAAGAGAATCACTTCGTATGTGGTGATATCGTTCGCCCTCACCTGCTGACCACAGCTATCGGTCAGGCTTACATCGTTTCAGACACCATCGAAAACCATTTCAACAACATCGAATTGAAAAAACGTCCAAAAGTTGACGTACACCACTTCGATCTAACAAACAAGCTACACGAAGCCGGTCTGGATGTTGACGCTTATAATGCCGACGAACACAAAGAAGACGGCCAGCGTGGTACCGATAAAGACAACTATGCGATCCATAACTTCGAAGACCGTTCTGAACAGGAAATCATCACCGCTGATGAATTATTCCTTGGTCACTTCGAATATGAAGAGCGTAACCTGCGTGATACAGATGTACCTTCTTCTGATGAAGTGTTAGGTCACTTTGCGGAACGCCAGATCAGCCTTGACGAAGAGAAAGCTGTTGCAGAAGCCGGTCGCTGCATGAGTTGCGGCATGTGCTTTGAGTGTGACAACTGCGTTATCTACTGTCCACAGGATGCAGTCTTCCGTGTTAAGAAAGATAGTAAAACGTTAGGCCGTTATGTTGACACTGACTACAGCAAATGTATCGGTTGCCACATCTGTTCTGACGTATGCCCTACTGGCTACATTGATATGGCCTTAGGTGTTGCTTAAGCGGACGACGCACAACAAAGCAAGTTACTAAATAACAGGTAATCTGATGACAAGATTTTTACGACAAACTGCAGTTCTGGTTTATGCATTGATTGGCTTCGGCCTGCTGTCGAATTCGGCAGTGGCTGAAACGCCCTTCCCTAACATTCATGAACCAACAGATGAAAGCGTAAAATGCATTCAGCCCGAAGATGTGATGCGTAGAGAACACATGAATTACATCCTGCACGAACGTAACGAAACCATGCACGAAGGTATCCGCGATGAACCTGAGAGCCTGGCGAACTGCATAAACTGTCACGTCGAGCCAAACAAAAATGGTGAAATCGCCGGCATTGAAACTGATCAGCATTTCTGTAATGCCTGCCATCAATACGCCGCCGTACAGATTGACTGTTTCCAGTGTCATGCTGATCGTCCTCAGAAATACATAAAACGTAACTCGCACACGTCATCATTACGCCAACAGTTACAACAGACTCTTGCTGCCAGCGAAGCAACAGACAAGGGGGTTAAGCCGTAATGAAAAAAACTGAAAACAAAGCGATAAACAACTCACGACGTAACTTTTTATCGAAAGCCACTGTCGCTGGCACCGTGACCATTGCGCCCGGCGTCTTTTTACACCAGACCGCCCGCGCGGCTGAAATTGAAGTCGATATTATTGAAGTAGAGACTGTTGCACCTGATATGAACACATCAGTTTCGACCCGGCCTCTGGATCAGGATGTCAGCAACAAAAACCGCTGGGGTATGTTAATCGACACCAACAAATGCGCTAGCGGTTGCACCGGCTGTGTCGACGCCTGTAACAAAGAAAACGGCCTGGTCGGCCACGGCAGACCGGAGACAGACACACAGTACATCCGCAAGGTTACTCTGAAGAGCAAATCGACCGGCCACGAGCTATCACTGCCATTGATGTGTCAGCACTGTGAGACTGCGCCCTGTGCTGATGTCTGCCCTACCGGCGCATCGTTCGTCCGTGCCGACGGTATCGCACTGGTCGACAAACACATCTGCATCGGCTGTCGCTACTGCATGATGGCCTGTCCGTACAAAGCCCGTTCATTTGTACATGAAGATATTGAGAATCAAAAATTAACCGCGCCACGCGGTAAAGGCACGGTCGAATCCTGCACCATGTGTGTTACCCGCGTTGATAACGGTGGCATACCTGCCTGCGTTGAAGCCTGTACTGCTGAAAACCACAATGCGATGATATTCGGCGATCTTAAAGATCCCGACAGCCCGATCTCTATCGAGCTGAAAAAGCATGGCGGCAAACAACTGCGCTCTGATCTGGCACTGAATACCGGCGTGCGTTATCAGGGTTTGAATGAATAAATCGTAAGGGACGATTTATCATGTAAGCCCCTAAGGGGTGAGTATCACGATGATACGAACAGTAATAAGAGACAAACAATGAGTAAAATAGAATATACCTCTTTAGAAGGAAAAAGCCCGGCCTATTTCGCGCTGCTGGGTGGACTCGGATTGATGGCGCTGATCGGTGTCCTGTGCGCATGGTACATGGAGCACAATGGTCACCATGTTACCGGCATGACCAACCAGATCGTCTGGGGCATGCCACACGTATTTGCTATTTTCCTCATCGTCGCCGCCTCTGGTGCATTAAACGTCGCATCGATCGCGTCGGTATTCAGAAAGAAAATGTACGAACCGATGGCACGCCTGTCGGCGCTGCTGGCCGTCGCACTGTTAGCCGGTGGTCTGGTGGTATTGTTGCTTGATCTGGGCCGTCCTGATCGTTTGATCATCGCCATGACCTACTACAATTTCAAATCGATCTTTGCCTGGAACATTATTTTATACACCGGTTTCTTCGGTTTTGTCGGTGCTTATCTGTGGACCATGATGGACCACAACGTGTACAAATTTAAACCTTATGCCGGCTTCTCTGCTTTCGTATGGCGTCTGATCCTCACCACTGGTACCGGTTCGATTTTCGGCTTCCTGGTAGCACGTTCTGCCTATGACGCGGCGCTGATGGCACCGATGTTCATCATCATGTCATTTTCCTACGGCCTGGCAATCTTCCTGCTGGTACTGATGGCGACCTACAAATGGAACAACATGAAACTGGGTGATGTCGTGCTCAGTCGTCTGAGAAACCTGCTGGGTGTATTCGTAGCCGGCGTACTCTATTTCACCACCGTCCATCATCTGACTAACCTGTATGCGACACAGCACCACGGTGTAGAAAAATTCCTGTTACTGGATGGCGGCATATACACTAACGTCTTCTGGCTCGGTGAGATTCTGATCGGTGGCATTATTCCTTTGATATTGATCTACGCACCAGGCGTTAAAAACTGTCGCACTACTTTAGGCCTGATCTGTAGCCTGATCATCATCGGCGGCTTTGCCAAGATCTACACCATCCTGATCGCCGGCCAGGCTTACCCACTGGAAATATTCCCGGGTTACGAAGTAAGCAGCTCTTTCTACGACGGTGTGGTCAACAGCTACACCCCCAGCCTGCCTGAAATACTGCTTGGTCTGGGTGGTATTGCTATGACCTTGTTTATCGTTGTTTTTGCACTGAAAGTATTACGTTTTCTGCCGGTTTCACTGGCAGACTCAGTTGCAGACCCTCACTCTGCTAAATAGAGTTAAATAACTCTAAAAAAGACAAAAAAATCTTTTGCCGCGAAGAACGCAAAAGACGCAAATTTTAAAGACTTATATAAGTTTTTCTTTGCGCTCTTTGCGTTCTTCGCGGCAAAAATTTTGTTTTCCCTGTTTCTGCTGTAACCTATAAGTTATGTCGTCACGAATTTTCATCTCCGCCGCGCTCAAATCATCCGGCAAGACCACCGTCAGCATTGGCCTGTGCGCCGCATTGAAACAACGCGGCAGCATCGTCCAGAGTTTCAAAAAAGGTCCTGATTACATCGACCCCTACTGGCTGGCGCAGGCAACCGGGCGCAACTGTTACAACCTCGACTTCTACACCATGGAGCGCGATGAAATACTGTCGCTGATGCAGAACAAATCACAGGGCGTGGACATCTCGCTGATCGAAGGCAACAAAGGACTGTATGACGGCCTCGATCTCGACGGCAGCAATAGCAATGCCGCATTAGCCACACTGACAAAAACACCGGTAATCCTGGTGTTAAACGCCCGTGGCATGACCCGC